>Ga0209707_1001212_pt1 | contig 14804 bp, 10 predicted proteins | sample EN4Hudsemesocosm_FD_184630 | JGI IMG/M metagenome (GOLD analysis project Ga0209707, IMG submission 184630) | Methane-oxidizing microbial communities from mesocosms in the Hudson Canyon - EN4B Hudson Canyon (SPAdes) (version 2) | ecosystem: Environmental > Aquatic > Marine > Cold seeps | place... | reverse complement strand
CCTCTGCTTAAAGGCGAACTGGCAGCTGCACTAGTTTATAACGGCGATGCATTAACCCTGATGGAGATGAATGACCAGCTCCGCTATGTGGTGCCTAGTGAAGGCAGTATCTTCTGGTATGACTCCTGGGCTATTCTTGAGCGATCTTCTCAAAAGGCATTGGCGATGAAGTTTTTAGATTTTATTAACCAGCCTGAAATTAATGCCCGTAATGCAGAATTTGTTTCATATGCCACACCAAATAAAGGGGCAGTGAAATTTTTATCAGAAGAACATCTATCGAATTTGGTTTCTTACCCTGCTCCGAATGTTATTCAGCAGCTTGAGTTATCAAAACAGCTTCCACCCAAAGTAATGAAACGAATTCATTCCGACTTCGTTTCGATTACTCGTTCAGTGAATACGAGTCCCTAATGACATTTGGACTAAGACAAAAGCTGGTGGCTATTTTGCTGCCAATTATCATTCTTCCATTACTGGGGCTTGGCTTTATATTTTATACGCAGCAGCGGGACATGCTGCAAGCAAGCGCCCTTGAGAAAATGAAGGATGTGATGGATGCAACGCGTAAGGGTTTTGCTACATCGATGACCTCACGTTATGCCGGTGTAAAGTTGTTGTCTGAGTCACACCTGATACGACGCTATATTATTATTGAAGATGAAGGGGCCCGTTACTACTCGTTTTATCGGCCGATATTGGAACTATTTGCATCATATCAAGATACCTTTCCAGAGTTTTCTGAACTTAGGCTGCTGAATGCAGCGGGTGAAGAAGAGGTTCGTCTTGCAAAGCCCGATATGCCTAATATGGGTGAGGGTACTTTTAAGCAATCGTGGCTTAAAGAAGCTGAGTTAGCAGGGAACAAACTATTAACTAAAGTGGTGAGTGAGCAGAATGGTGATGGGGTCTCAGTTTTTATAATTAAGCCAATTCCAAGCACGATGTACTCTGATTGGAAGTTGTCTGGCTCTTCTGCGATTGGGGGTTACCTTGTGGTAACGGTTGAGCTTAAACGCTTGATTGGAATAATGGAAAAAGAACATATTGGTGAAACAGGACATATGTTATTACTCGATACGTCGGGAATGCTGCTTGCGCCATCAAAAGCGCATACAGTTGCTCAAAAACAATCTGCTGAAGTGGCATCATTGGCCAGAGTATTGTATGAACAACATAAAGGTTTTGGAGAAAAAATCAGGGTGATAAATGTTGATAATGAGCGATATTTGGCTTCCTCTTCTCCATTGCTTGATGGTTTGACACTCTACTCGTACTGGCCAGAAAAAGAAAAACTGGCGATTGTAGAAACTGTTGCGCTAAGAGTATTTTGGTTCACGGTGTTTACTTTGCTGGCTGTTAGCTTACTTATATTTTTAGTGGTTAATCGTTTGGTTATTCATCCCATTTTTCTACTACGGGAGTTGACGCGGGATATTGGTCGAGGAGGTTTTAATTATCTGGGACCAGATTCAGGAAAATTTATTGAGTCCGGTGAGCGAAATGATGAAATAGGCGAGCTAACACGGGCTATTCATGAAATGAGTATTAACCTAGAAGCATCTCGCTTAAAAATGCAGTTTAATGCTTTTCATGACAGTCTTACCGGGCTTAATAATCGCCATAGTTTTGTGACCTATTTACAGCTAGCGATTGAGCGGTCTGGTGAACGAAAAAAAGGCGAAATAGCGGTATTATTTATAGATACTGATGGTTTTAAAGAGGTGAATGACACCTTGGGCCATGTGCAGGGTGACAACGTTTTAAGAGTCATTGCTAAACGTCTATCGAGAGCGTCTCGTTTAGTTAATATTGCCAAAGGCTTGGGGGTATCAAAAGATCGTATAAAATTGAGCTTGAATCGTATTGGTGGTGATGAATTTGCCATTGTGATTGAAGGTTATAACCCACAAAAAGAAGCCGATCTTGTAGCCATGTCTTTAATTGATGAGATGAAAGAGGCTTTTATCGTTGATCATCAGGTTTATCACTTGGGCATTAGTATCGGTGTTTCAGTATTCCCTAAAGACGGAGAAAACGTTAATACCTTGCTCAAACGAGCAGATATTGCCATGTACAAAGCAAAAGCGGATGGTGGTAACCGATATCAGTTTTATGACCCTGCATTGGAGCAAAGTGCCATTGAACGGCATCAAATGGAAATTGAGCTGCGTAAAGCGTTAGAGGAACAACAATTCTGTCTTTTTTATCAACCTCAGTTTGATGCGCAAAGCGGTGAGCTAGTGGGTAGTGAAGCGCTAATTCGCTGGAAGCATCCTGAGCGAGGAATGGTTCCCCCTGGCTTGTTTATCTCTCATGCGGAAGAAAATGGTTTAATTGTTCGTATTGGGGAGTGGGCGCTTGAAGAGGCGTGTCGACAGAATAAGGTTTGGCAAGATGCGGGCTTAATGCCAGTTAAGGTTGCGGTTAACTTTTCAACAGTGCAGTTTAATCGTATGGACGATATTGTTTCCATGATCACTTCTAAACTGGAAAAAACAGGTTTGGATGCAATATATTTAGATGTAGAGATTACTGAAACAGGCATTATGCAATCGGGTGATGTAGGTTTGGATGTTTTACATGAAATAAAGGCGGTTGGTGTACAGCTTTCGATGGATGACTTCGGTACGGGTTATTCTTCATTGTCATCCTTAAGAGATATGCCCATCGATACTCTTAAAATTGATAAAAGCTTTGTTGATGATATTAATACCGGAGCCAATGGTCAGGCCATTATTAAAGCGATTATGGCTTTAGCGAAACAACTGGGTCTTAAGGTGGTTGCAGAAGGGGTTGAAGAAGAGAGCCAGCTGGAATTTTTGAAGCAAAATGACTGCGAAACCATTCAGGGTTATTTATTAGGTCGCCCTCTTCCTGCAGAGGAGTTGGAGGCAGTTTTACAGCAACACACATACCAAGAGGGTTTAGTAAAAGAAAACAATGAGGCGACACTAAAGGGAGATACTGGATATTCGATCTAATACGGCTAAAGGTAATCCAAAAAAATGCTGAATATTCTTTATATGAGGGTGCTGGTTTATTAGATTGCTTTGTTATATATAAAAGAGTTGTATCGACTACAATTGTAGACATGTGCAGTGTTTAAAGTAGGGAACAGTGATGATCTATATTTATAGGTATTACATGCTGAGTGTGTTTTGGCGGTTTGCTATTCTGAGCGCTACTCTAATTCAAGTTTGTTTTGCCCAGGCAGCTGAAACTCAGGTTCGTTATTTTCAAACTGATTATCGTTATGAATACCGTATAAAGCTTCTTGATCTGGCGTTAACCAAAACAGTAAAAGAGTTTGGTGATTATAAACTGGAGGGAGTGAGTAAAGATATAACACAAGGACGAGGAAGTTCTCTTTTGCAGTATGGAAATGCATTGGATATTGCCTTTTTTCCAACCAACAGAGAGCGAGAAGAAAAATTTCTGCCAATACGTATTCCGATCTTACAGGGAATATTGGGCTATCGAGTGCTCTTAGTTCATAAGAGCAATCAGAATGCTTTTTCAAAAATTGAAACGCTTGAACAATTAAAAAACCGTTATATGGCAGGGTTTGGTGAGCACTGGGCTGACATGGCTATACTTGACTCAAATAACATACCTGTAATGGGGGTAGCAAAATATGAACTGTTATTTGCCATGTTAAATGCGAAACGCTTTGATTATTTTCCTAGGGGGATCAATGAAGCTTGGATAGAAGTTGAGAAATACAAATATCAATATAAAGACATGGTTGTTGCTCCAAATATTGCATTTTATTATCCCTATTATGTATATTTCTTTGTTTCAAAAAACAACCTTGAATTAGCCTATAGAGTAGAAAAAGGCCTGAGAATAGCCCTGAAAGACGGATCATTTAAGACTTTGTTTTTAAAATATCATCAGGATTTAGTTGATATTGCAACACTCAATAAACGACGTATTTTTTTATTAAATAATCCTTTCTTACCCAACGAAAAAATAACCCCAGAATTATCATGGTGGCTTCCCGAAACAGGCGTTAATGAGCTTGTACCTTGAGTCGTTTGAACTTTCTTTGCTAACTGGCTACTGAGAAATGGCATCTAATGCGGCTAACAGGTAACCCCAAAAGTGTTGAACGCTCTTTATATGGGCGCGTTCATCAGGTGAGTGCGCGCCTCGTATAGTCGGCCCAAAAGAGATCATATCCCATTCAGGGTATTTTTCACCCAGTAAACCGCACTCCAAACCGGCATGGATGACTTGTATTTTGGCTTCCTTATTAAAGGTATCGCTATAGACCTGCTGCATAGTTTGCAATAAAGGAGATGATGGCACAGGTTGCCATCCAGGGTAGCCATTGTCGGTTGTGATTTTGGCATTAGCTGCCGAAAATGCAGATTCAATTAAGTTACAGGCGTTATTTATAGATGGCGTAACTGAGCTTCGAACCAAACACTGAGCATGGCAGTGTTTATCGCTTAACTTGATGGTAGCAAGATTATTCGATGTCTCTACAACCCCATCGAAGAACTCGCTCATTTTTATCATTCCGTTAGGACATTTGTAGAGCGCCTTCAAAAGCGTGTGCTGGCATTCTTGAGTAAGGCACTTTTCAGGACTAGCAACACGTTGTGTCTCAATATCAACAGTGTCCTTAGCTATTTGAAGTTCACTTCTAAAAAGCAAAGTGCTTGCGTGCAGGTAATCTTCAAAATCTTCTTGTCTGTTTTTGGGTAGAACCACCGTTAGTTCACTATTGCGGGGAATAGCATTGCGTAAGGTGCCACCTTCAAGTGTACACATTCTAAGCAAAGGGAAATCGTACTGAGCTTCGAGCACAATACGTGTGGCTAGCTTAACTGCATTCCCTCTTCCCCGATGAATATCAATGCCTGAGTGCCCGCCCATTAAACCTTTTATAGATATTGAGAACGCAACATAGTTGCTTTCCACAGAGCACCATTCAACAGGTATAGTGATATTAACGTCAATACCGCCAGCGCAACCTACGTAAAGTTCGCCTTCTTCTTCGGTATCGAGGTTGAGCAATAGTTTGCCTTGTAGAACACCGGCTTCTAGATTTGCTGCTCCGGTCATTCCTGCCTCTTCATCAATAGTGAGCAAGGCTTCTAGTGGGCCATGCGCTATGTCATCTGAAAACACCACCGCAAGAATAGCGGCTACTCCAATGCCGTTATCAGCACCTAGCGTTGTTCCTCTTGCAGTAACCCACTCCCCGTCAATATAGGCATCAATAGGGTCATTAAGGAAGTCATGTTTACTTTCGTCTGTTTTTTGCGGAACCATATCCAAATGGCTTTGCATCACTACGGGGGGGGCTGATTCACGGCCTTGGGTGGCTGCTTTACGAATAATGACATTACCCGCTTTATCGGTAAACGCGTCGAGTCCCTTGTTATGAGCAAGCGCAATAATATGCGAGACCAGTTTCTGCTCATGCTTTGATGGACGGGGAATTTCACACAGCTGATTAAAGTAATTCCAAAGAGAAGTTGGTTGAAGCTGAGTTATGGTTTTGGGGGCGATGGGCATATTGGTGATGACCTGTTGTGATGTTTTATTTAAACAAGGCCGTACACCATAAAGAAAACGAGATCTCTTGAAAAGAGCTGAATGATAGGGTGTGCAAAAAACGGTGCGCACGGCAAACCCTACAACTTGCTCCTAACTATCATCAACCCTAAACCCAACCTTCATGGTAACTTGAAAATGAGCAACACTGCCATTTTCAACATGACCTCGCGTTTCAATGACTTCGAACCAGTCGATGTGGTGGATTGTTTTGGAGCATTCATTAATGGCGTTGCGAATGGCATCGTCAGTGCCTTGTTTTGAAGAGCCTACCACTTCAACCATTTTATAGGTGCGATGATCTGACATGACATTTCTCCCTGATACGAAGAGTATGTTTCTTAGTATAGAGCTATTTCAGTAAGATCTGGTTAATAATTAAACAAAAAGTCATAAATAGGTGAGTTTCATGGAAAATTCTATTTTTGAGCTAAACTTGGTGTAAATAACATTTTTTAGAATTATTCGAACATCAGGAGCATCGCCTCTATGGCATCGTCACCAGAACAAAGAGAAATTGAACGAAAAGAACGAGATTTAAAGCTTCAGGAAGAGCGTCTTAACCGTCGTGTAGAGCAACAACAAAAACAAGAAGATAAACTATCTCAGAGTCAGAACAAAGTAACTGAGCGTGAAAAGAAAGTGACGGTGGCTGATCGTGAGTTGAAAGAACGCGAAGATCAGTTGGGCCAGCAACTAAAGCAGCTACAAGGTGATCAAGGACTCCATACTGATGAGCGAGCGCGTTTTGATCAGGGTCGAAAGCGGCGTTTAGCGTTTATGATGCCTGTATTGTTGTTCGCAGGCGTTGGGGCAGGTTATTTAACTTATGACTATTACGCTAAGAATGATATTTTTTCACAGCGTCTATCTCAAGCCAATGAAAATGTGAGTAAGCTGAGTGATGTATTGACCAAAGTGGAAGACCAAAAAACGGAAGCGCTGCAAAAACTATCCTTAAAAGAGGGTGAACTAACACGAAAGACAAAAGAGCTGAGCACCTTAAAGACAGCCTACGCCCGATTAGAAAAAGAAAAGAAAAGCAGTGATGGTTCTCGTTCAGAATTAGAAGGAAGTAAAAAAGCCCTTGAAGGTTCTGTAGCTGCATTAACACAAGAAAAAAGTGCCTTGGAGCAGTCAGTAAAGCAGTTAGATGAAGCTTTGGCCAGAAACAAGGTAGAGCTTGCAGCCATCACAGAAGAAAGTAAACAGCTTGCCACCAGTCTATTAGAATCCGAAGCAAGCCTGACTGAATTGAAAATCCATGATGCGGACCAGGCGATTGAACTAGAAGAAAAATCAGGCGTATTGATTGCGGCAAAACAAGCGATTGATGAACGAGATAAAATAATCGCAGCAAAAGTACAGCGACAATCAGAATTAGAACTTGAGTTAGCTACTGTGCAAGAACAGCATCAACTATTGAGCGATAGTCGAGACACTCTAGCGAAAGCGCTGGATGAATTGAAGGTGTCGGCAGAGAAGTTAAATTCAGACCTGGCAGCCAATCAAGCTGGAGTGACTGAAATAGATGCCAAATATCAGCAACAGCAAGTTGTACTTTCTGGGTTGCAAGAAAAGCTGAAAGCAGCAGAGGCCGATTTAAGTGCAGAGCAGCAGAAACGAGCGAGTTTAGAAAAACAACTTACTGATTCGCAAACAGAGGCTCCTGCACAGGTAACACCTTAGTGTGATGTGTTCTTTGAAAGCAGTAAATTACTATTCATTAAGGGTTGAGCCAATGAAGTCTTAATCTTCAACACTGTTTGGTCAAAATGTTTATATAGAGGAGAAGCAGCAACATGCAAGTCAGCACAATGGCCATTAAGCATAAAATAGAAGTGGGTGTTTGGCATGTTGTACACTTTATTCTTATATTCAATTTTAGCGTTGTAGCTCATCGTTTCTAAAGAGGCCAACGCTTCGATTTTTATCGATTGACGATCAATCATCAATATCTTATCCGTAATGGGCTGATAATGTGTTCGACATTCAGTTTTTGTAGCGCCTCTTCGAGTGAGAGGACTCACATGCAAAGACAAAAAAACACCATCACCAGTTGAACCCGAAAAACGATATAATAGTTCGGAAGAAGAAACTTCCTTGTGGTGTAGTTCAGGGGCGTCAAAACCGGTTGACCACCCCTGATGGGCGGATGATAGTACAATAGGATCTGCCATAGCGCTTAATGAAACTAGCAAAACAAGGCTAATCATAGCGCTAGAGCCAAACCGTATTAGATGTGAAGCGTTCGCGGTTAAAATAATCCATGCCCTCGGTCTATGTATTCAGTTCTTGCTCTCTCAATACCATTAAGAGAACTAACAAAATCTACCTGCAAACCGCCCGTTGGGACGTTAAAAAAAGCACCTTGAACCGTGTTTGTATAATTAGAGGCTGTATTAGTAGCATTTACATCTTTAACCCACTCTAAATCTTGAGTCTGAAATGATAAAAACAAACCATCCGCCGCCCCAATGGTGTTACCGGCTTGATCTTTTTTACCTATATGAAGGGAGCCAAACTGCTGCAAAGGGAAGCACACATTAATACCTAAGAGAGCGCACTGATCGGCAGTAAATTCTATGCCTCCTAATATGTCCAGATTAAATATAGAGCCATTCAGTATGCCGATGGACGTTGCTCTCGCTGTATCCGCTTGGCCATTATATGTCCCTCCGTTATGTATCAAGTTTGCATCAGTCCCTACTTTGCTGCCTCCAATCAACCACCCATGCGTCACGATAATATTAGGCATCGCATCATCACCCCAACCAGCACAAAGGGTATTATACCAAGGACAACCACTATACCCCTGGCTCTCTAATGCCTGCACAAGATTAGACACCGTCCCCTCGATGGCTACATCAACACTGCCTGTTAAACTCTGAATATCACCACTCAATAAGCCCTGAGCTTTACCAAAACCAATACGTGACCCTATAACCTTATCTCCCGCATAGGCGAACTCAATAAATGGGTCCTCAATTTTGAATGGAATAATATCGCCATCTTGATAGGTGATCAGCTGGCCGCTATCATCATAATGCTTGGGTCTCGGTATATTTGGATTATCTTGATGATACTGTTCGTTATAAACATAACCCAACGACATATCATTAATTATAATATCCGCCGCTTGAGATTCAGCCTGACCCGTCTCACGATCAATCCGGTCGTAACGGCCTAATTCAAGCTTATCAATGTTGGTCTGGATATCGATATCCATTCCCATATTAAGTCGCGTATAAGAAATGTTCGAGTTAGTTGGATTAATCGTTTTATCTATAGAAAAAAGGGCCTGACCAGAAACGTTGGACATTTCCTGGTCCGAAATAGGCTTAAGTTCAGCATAAGAGAATGCTGATGAAGTCATGCCTATGAGACATGTCGTTGTGATACGAATTAACCATATCAAAGCAAATGTTGCTCTATTCATACCGTCACTGCCTATAACTATTTAATAATATTATTTTTATTTCCTCTATAGAGTATGAAAAAACAGGCGAGGTAAAGTGACTAAGATGGACGAATGCATGTTCATTGTGGACACTCACATATTTGTGAGGCATAGTTAACTATTAAAATGTGACGCCTGTACCATTTTTACTTGATTTGAACTTTTCGAACCTTTAAATTACTGCATTTGTAATACCTACAAAAAGCCAGTAACTAATAAAAAGGGTTAATACAAAATGGCAATAGGTCTTGATGAGAAAGTGATGGCTGCCAACTATTCTGCAGCCATTGTCAGGTTAGCTGGCAGCTATGGCATATCTGAAGATGCTGTACTTGAGGGCGTAGGCATCACGCCTGAAGAGTTGCATAGCACAGGCCAGGTCATTTCTATGAATCAGAATATCCGGCTTACCAGCAATGCAGTCGCTTTAACCAAAATGCCTCACTTAGGGCTCATCCTTGGTCAAAATCTCAATGTCACCGCCCATGGAATGATGGGGATTGCGATAATGAGTAGCAAGAACGCTGGCGATGCATTAAACGTGGCATGCCAATATTTCAAAACACGGTTTGCAGCAGTTTCAGCCTCCAGCGAGATAAAAAATGGCAGCTGCATAGTCACTATACAACTGGATTCAACGATTAGTGATAGAATGAATGAAGAGCCTTCTATGGGGGCTTCTGTGCGTTTTGGTATCGATGCCATCGCGTCTAGTATATGTTCTATTGCACAACTTTTAACCCGGCAATCTTGTAATGAATTTAGCTATCAGTTTTCGTACTCGACTCCTCCTTATCATGATGAATACAAAAAAATTTTTGGCGATAACATTTCTTTTGACCAAGGCGTTAATCGCATTACCTTTCCCGCGTCTTTGGCTGACTTAGCTTTTCCATTCTACGACGAAGTTACTCTGAAATTAGCGCTCAAAAGCTGTAGTAAGTCTCTTTCAAGGCAACAAACGCCTATTTTATTGAAGCATAAAATCAGAGCCCTACTGGATGAAGCGGAAGGAGACTTCCCCGATGTAGAGGCATTGTCCAGAAAATTCAATATGTGCTCACGAACAGTCCGCAGAAAGCTACAGGCTGAGGGTACCAGCTACCAGAAAATAGTGAACGAGAAGCGTCAGGAGCTTGCGAAAAAATATCTTCGCGATTCAAGTCTGTCAATTATACAAATAGCATCTGAACTGAAATTTGCTGCTCCCTCTTCTTTCTCGAGAATATTTAAGCAATGGACAGGCTGCTTGCCAACTGAGTATAGGAAGCGTTATTTAAAACACTAAAGATTCCCCCATAAATTAAACGTTTATTTCCTTTGCTTGTTGGGGGTTCGCTAATCAGTAGTTTTGTTGAAGCTCCTCTCTTTAGTGGAGAGGAGCTTCAAAGCAATTAATGTGCTGAGAGTGTGAGTGTTGATTTAGTAATGCGCATGTTGCCCATTACAAGTTGCCCCATAGATGGGCTTGTTGTAGCCCCAAACTTAATAGCGCCTACTTTAACATCCATTGCTATATCTGATAACCCAATAACCATTTTGTTATTCGCTTCAAATAAATCGATTTCTGCCGCCACATACTCATCTGAGCCAACACCACTAACAGATACACCTTCGAGTGTTAAGCCTAAAAAAGCAATATTAAGATCTGTCTCATCGATATTAAATTCGATATTGGCTTGTAATACATCAGTGGTTGCTGTGCCGCCAAAAGCTGTCTTGTCTTCTTGGTGAAGCATTAAATCAAGATTATTAATTTTTCCTTTTAATACCGTTCTTCCAAGCAGTGTGAAAGAAGCATTACCGGTGGAATCTTGTAGCTCAACACTACCTATTTTTATTCCGTAATCAACGGGAGTGCTGTTGGTCATATCGACTATAAGTTCACCATCTTCGTTGATATCTATATTAAAGGTTAACTCATCGAGTATACTGTTGGCATTTACACCTCCTGCTCCTGAATTTGCCGTGGCATCCCAAATGTCACTACCACCAATAGCAATATTTTTTATGGCTAATTGACCGCCGTCTGTAGCGCCAATGTTCGTACCATCTTTGTTGGTATCGATATAAGTGATGTGGTCAAACTCAACATGTGCGCCAATTTCTAAGGTGATACCTGACTGACCAGAAATATTAGACATTACAGAATCGTCCATAGCTTTTAGCTCGGCTTGAACAAATAAAGGGGCTGAAGTAATAGCAGTAACTAGAGCAATTTTTCTAAGCTTATTCATATTAAATCTCCGGGTAAAACATTTAAAACCACTTGGTTTTATTGTTATGAATGGTTATTAAGTTACATGGCTTCCTCTTCATAAATCTGATTGTTAAATAATCAGCTCAGCCTACGTCTGAGTGAACTGTAGAAGCATGTAGTATTATTTTTATGACCACGATAGGGTACGAAAAAACAGGCGAGGTAAAGTGACTAAGATGGACGAATGCATGCTCATTGCGGACACTCACATATTTGTGAGATATAGTTAACTATTAAAATGTGACGATAGTACCATTTTTTGTTTTAAGATTTTTGAACCCTAAATTACGGCATTACTAATATCTACAAAGTCAGCAACTAATAAAAAGGTTCAATACAAAATGGTAATAGATTTCGAAGAGAAAGTAGTTGCCAAATGGCAACTACTTGGTTAACAGCAGACTAAATTGGGTCCTTTTTTGACGGTATTTCTAGGGACGCGACGACTACACCTTAAACGAAGTTAGCATCTCACGTAGCTGGTCAGCCTTGCTGGCCATTTCTTCACTGGCGCGCGTTGTTTCAGCCGCATTGCTTACATTATCTTCAGCTACCCGGCTAATGCCTACAATATTTCGGTCTATATCTTCAGCAGTAGACGCTTGTTGTTTCACTGCTTCAGCAATATGGGTGCTCATGTCGGCAATGGAAGATACTTTGCCGTGAATGGTTTCTAATGCTTCTTCTACTTCTTTTGATTCGGTAACGGTTTCTTCAGCCATTTTATGGCTGTTAGACATGGCTGTTACGGCATTCCCAACACCTTGTTGTATTTTATCGACCATTTCTTCAATTTCTTCGGTAGACTCATGGGTACGACGAGATAATGAGCGTACTTCATCAGCAACAACTGCAAACCCCCTACCGTGCTCTCCTGCTCTGGCTGCTTCAATAGCTGCGTTTAATGCCAGCAGGTTAGTTTGTTCTGCGATGCCTTTTATTTGAACCAACACCTGGCTGATATTTGCACTGTCTTTGGCTAACTGATCAACCACCCCTGAGGAGTTTTGAATTTCGCTCGCAAGATTACTGATATTCGACAGGGTTTTTTGAACCTGATCCCGCCCTCGGTTGGCTTCAGTGCTTGCTTCTTGGGCTGTGCCTTCTGCCTGGGCAGAAAAATCGGCCACTTCAGCAAAGTTAGATGACATTTCGGTCATGGCACTGGCGGCTTGTTCGGTCTCTTCCATTTGCTGGTTAATTGAACTGCTGGTTACCCTGGTAATTTTACTGACTTCCTGAGATTGGTGATGAACGCTATTTGAGGTGTTATGAACTTCTTGTATCAGCTCTCTCATGCGTTTTGCTGTTTGATTGAACTGTGTGGTCAGGTCACCTAATTCGTCTTTTGTGGCAACGGTTAATTCAACGGTCATGTCTCCGTCGGCCATTTTTCCTGCGGCCTCTAGCAAGCAATCGATAGAGGTGCGGAGTGAGAGGTAGAATGAGCCATACAGGTAGATGATAAACAGCATGACAGTCGCGATGGCCATACTAATAAAGGTTAACTTACTGCTTTGCTCATCAAGCCTCACTTCGAAATGTCTATCGACTTCGGTGAATATCTCTTTTGTAAGCGCATATTGGAGGTTTGTAAATTTAGATACTTCATCAAAATAGTTTTGCGACGGCGTATTAAGCTCGGTGACGGTCATGATGTTTTCATCAACCAAATCTAACAGGCGCGTCATATCACTCACCAATAACATCGCTGATGCCTGTATTTTTTCTTGGTCAGAGGGAATTAACAGAGTGATTGTTTTTTCAAGTTGGGGCTGAACTTCATACAATTTCCCCGTTATTGTATCGAGAGCATCTGCCGTGGCGGAGCTTAAGTAGGTTTGCGTTAAAGCATATGTGCCTGTTGCTCGAAGCATACCGATGGTTCTGCTATAGGGTTTAAGGTCTCGAGTGGCAAAGTCGATCATTGATTTTGTATTAGGGTTTGAGTCGAGAGACAGTTCACTAATCTCAACCGTCCCTTTTAACAAGGCATTAGCATTGCTTACCAATGTATTGAGTAAGTTAAAGGTTGACTCAGTAGATGTGCTATTAGATACGGTGGTTTGATCCATTGCTTTGAAAGATTTTTTAACGGCATCAAGCAAACTTTGATAGGTCTTATTTTCTATAAAATTGGCTCCACTGTTATCTATGCTTTTAAGTGCCGCGGAGACCGCATTTTTATATTTTGTTAATATCGCTATGTCGGTATCTAATTGGTAGGCTCCGACGAGCTTTATATCGCGATATTGCTCTGATGTATTAACAAGGGTTTGAGTCGCTTCAAGTAATTTAAGGCCTTCTCGCTGATTTTGAGTGGTCTTTATTTGGTCATAGGAGTCACTGATAACGCTGTAACTTAACCAAATAAGTGGTATAAAAAACAGCATACTAATAAGAATAAATTTATTAGCAAACCCTAAACGGGCGATTAACAACATACCCAGATGGAAAATATTTTTTAGCACAACATCAACCCACTTACATCATTATTATTTAGTTAGCCTGATATATATTTATCAGCCTGTTCATACAGTGCCTATAATATATCGCCCAACTACCCGATTACTTTAGCTTTTGTGTTATTGGATGTAATGATTAGTATAGCCTAACTCTGCATATTGTCTTTTTTATCAATGAGTGCCTAGTTAAAGCGTTTGAGTTAGAATATTCGCTTCTTTCAGGCTATATACAGGATTTTAAAATGCAGTCCCAGATAAAGGATATTCTGGAGTTTACTCCTAGCGATAACAGCTACACTGATAAACTATTTCGCCCAATAGAAGCCTACTTTTCCCCTAAAAGTTACGGTACAGAAAACATCCCTCAAGACCGTCCTGTGTTGTTTGTTGGTAATCATACGATTTATGGTGTGCTTGACCCTATGATGATAGTAAGAGCTATCTACCAGAGTCGTGGTGTTTTTCCTCGTTCGCTGGCTGATCATATGCACTTTGGGGTGCCATTTTGGACGCCGTACATAAAAAGCATGGGTATTGTTGAAGGTACACGTGAAATTTGCAGTGCGCTTATGGAAAACAAACAGTCAGTGTTGGTCTTTCCTGGTGGTGCCAGGGAAGTTTTTAAACGCAAAGGTGAGTCGTATAAACTGGTTTGGAAAGAACGAACAGGCTTTGTAAAAATGGCGCTTGAACATGGCTACGATATTGTTCCGTTTGCAAGTGTAGGACCTGACCATGCCTATTCAGTAGTGCTGGATGCCAATGATATTTCTAAAGGGTTAGGTGCACGGTTTAGGAATAGCCAGTTCTACAAAAAGACACTTCGTAATGGTGACATGATCCCTCCTATTACTCGTGGTGTTGGGCTAACAGCTATACCGCGGCCAGAACGCTTTTACTTTTCTTTTGGCAAGCCTATAACAACGGCTCACCTGCAAGGTAAAAAACAAGAGGATGTTTTATTCCCCGTTAGAGAGCAGGTTGCCGATGCGATTAATAAGCAAATTGGTGAGTTATTACAAGTACGAGAACAAGATACGGATAAGGG
>Ga0209707_1001208_pt1 | contig 14817 bp, 10 predicted proteins | sample EN4Hudsemesocosm_FD_184630 | JGI IMG/M metagenome (GOLD analysis project Ga0209707, IMG submission 184630) | Methane-oxidizing microbial communities from mesocosms in the Hudson Canyon - EN4B Hudson Canyon (SPAdes) (version 2) | ecosystem: Environmental > Aquatic > Marine > Cold seeps | place... | reverse complement strand
TCTCACTGGCGAGGTTTAAACCTTGTTCAATTTCAGGTAAGTGGCGATGCCCTGCAACGGCATAGGCTTTCATGCTTTCAGAGGATTCGGCCAATAATGCGCCAACAGATGCTTTGCGTCCCGCACCGCTGACACCTGATTTTGCATCAGCAATAAGGTGTAAAGGATCAATTAAGTCATTTTCTAATAAAGGTAAAAATCCAAGCTGTGTGGCAGTGGGATAACAGCCCGGTGCCGCCACCAATTGTGCCGTTTTAATTTGTTCACGATTCACTTCTGCTAAGCCATATACTGCTTGTTCAAGAAGCTCAGGAGCTGTATGCGGCATGTTATACCACTGTTCCCATAGTTGAGCATCTTTAAGGCGAAAGTCTGCTGAAAGGTCAATAACTCGTGTTCCGCGGGCAATCAGTTCAGGGACGAGTGCCATAGCGACAGTGTGCGGGGTTGCAAAAAACACCACGTCACAGGCTGCGAGCAAATCAACATCAGGCACACTAAAAGCAAGATCAACATGCCCGCGAAGATTGGGGAATAGCTCGCTAACAGCCATGCCTGCTTCACTTCGAGATGTGATGACGTGCAAGCTTACTTCAGGATGTTTTGCTAATAGTCGTAATAACTCTACACCCGTATAACCTGTGCCACCAACAATTCCTACTTTAATCATCTTGTTTCTCTTTAATATTCTGTAATAGGGTTATGATAAAAGAGTGCTCACCAAAGCAAAAGCATTATCGCTTTTATTAGCGATTTAATAAGTGCTCTAGTCGTTGTTTTTGAGTAATGTAATGATAACTTGAAACATTCATATCCTGAGGAAAGGCAATATCCGTAATATACAAAGGATAGCGATCATTAGAACTGCGTAAGCTTAATACGAGCTGATTGACTTGTTGAAACAGTGTGGCTTCATCAGCCTTGCCACTAAATTTCTTTGTACCACAGTGAATAGTACATTGAGCATCATTTTTGGTTGATGACATATCAATGGTTACGGGCAAGTATTCCTGTTGAGTAAGCGTGGAGAGAGCCATGGCATTCAGACTCCACTCCATATTTTTTAGCTGCGAGAGGCGGTAAAAGCGCAGATGTTTGATCTTATTCTTTTGCTTGATAGTCGTTAAAAAGCGATAAAAATGCCCCGTCAGTGTTGATTCTTTGAGACCTGTAAATTGTTGATGAAAAAGAGTACCTTTCTCATCTAATAGATACAGTGTGACGATTTCTTTTTGCGAAGAGAGGAATAGAGTTAATTGATGGGGAGATTGTAAACGTAATAATTGTCCAAACAGCCCGTTGGGATCAAGGTAAGTATCGACTTTTGTTCTTGAAAATTGTGCTCTTGCAGCCCCCAAGGTTGTTTGAATAGCTTGCCCTTTAGGCATGGCAGTATAGTCACATGAGCCGGTTTGCCAGTGGATTAAATAATTTTTTTCTGAGATTGATAAAAGATAGTCGCCACTCTCACTATTTAGCTGGTAGTGAGTGATTACATCGCTGTATAGCATTTCAATACGACGTTCAATTGCTTGACCATGCGCTTCTGAAGGGCTCCAACATAGGCTTAGTTTTTCAGAACAGTTCACGGGGTGCCATAGTAAGAGGGTATTGAACATCCCTAATATTGCAGTATTACCTGCATGAGAAAAATAATGCCATTGACCCCAACTAGAATAGATAAGGCCTTCAACACCAAAAACGAGATTCTGCCTAGTAAGAGCATGGTTTAGCGGGTCATTTTGCAAACTAGAACGAACCAAGCCTTGTTGAGTTAGTTTATCTTGAGGAGCTTCGTGCTCAAGGTTTATAAACAACATAAGCTGATCAAGTTCAGGTGGTTTTTCTAATACTGATTCAGAAGTGACTGTCGTGTTTGTCGATAAGGGTGAGCGCAACAAGGCTTGTAGTAGTTTAATCGCTACGTTAAGGCTTATTTGTTGAGTTTGATCGGCTATATTAAGTTGGCTAATGTTACTGAGAACATGATTACGTACGGCCCATGTCATAACATGGAGTAATGATTGTGCTTTAAATAGAGGCTGCTCGTCTGCAGATTGCAGAGGAACATCACTAATAAACCAACTACCATTAGCTTTGAAACGATGAAAATAGACATGTTCTTTAACTTCGCTCGGCAATAAGGAAACAGGTAGGTAAGGAATAATATCTGGAGCAATATCTTTAAACAACGCTTGTTTTTTCTCAATTAATTGAGCGTCGCCCCCCTTGTCAATAGCGTGTTTTTTAGCAAACTTATCTAGATCTTGTTTAATCTGGTTGTGAAGTTCCATTACTTGCTGGAATTCAGTTAAACACTGCCTATAATTTGCTTTAGAGCGCTGATCTAAGACTTGAGTTAGATGCTGAGGCCATTTCCAAGTAGAGCTAAAGTGTTTGATAAAACGTCGTCGTATTGGATCTTGTGCGTGAGAAACATGTTGTGAAAGACGTTCATTGAATAAGACATATACGGATTGTTGAGCAAGTAGTTTTTGGTCGGTATTCAGTGATGAATTGTTCATAATAGCTTGTAATTTCAATACATGAGGATCAAGTGCTAATAGATCGTTCTCTCCCTGATAAAGCGCCTCTTTAAGCGGGTGGCATAGCCATGAAATTTTAGGATAAGAGTTCAGTTGAAGCTGGCTATATAGCAGTGTAACAACAGGCTCTAGACCTTTATCGATGGCATTTAAAAGTAAAGTTGCAGCTTGATTGCATAAGGTTTGAGCATTTGCCTCAGCAGGTGGACCAAAATCAACAACGCTCGCATGACCGAGCACTCTTTGTTGTGTTAGCGTTTGGGCGGCTTGATAATAATCAGAAGCTTCTTGTTCAGGACTTATCATCCACCAAAGTGGAATGCTGCCAGCTAATACCAAGCCATTAAGGTAGAAGCGATTTAAATCATCAGCAGATAAGGCCTCTTCTGTCAGAGACTGCTCAGACAATAAACGGGTATATAAGGTAATTCCTAGACTTTTAGCCCATAGCTCAATGGCGGTTAACTTTTCTTGTAGCAACTCGGCTTTTTTTGCATCATCAATATGTACTAACCAAAGTTCATATTCAGCATTCTCTTGATAGTGAATGCTGCCGTTGTCATTGATTAAGTATGCGCCGAGGAGCGGGTAGCGTCGTAGAGGTCTACGCTTAAAGTTAAATTGGGGGGTAATGGACTGCGCAGCATCAAGTGCTGCTTTGCTGGGCTGGTAATCGACGATGCCAGCAGGCGTATCATCACTGATATAGACGGGTAGATCTTCTGAATTAATATGAAATAGCAAAGCCAGCAAGTCAAAGAAGGCTTGCTGGCTTTTAGGTGCTAGTTCTCGCAACCGCTCTATCCGTGAGCGATTGATTGATTGAAAATGAGTTAGAACGTGTTTAGGTTCCACTGCAATTCAAACTGATGTTTAGTGACGGAAGTGGCGCATGCCAGTGAATACCATAGCAATGCCATGTTCATCAGCTGCAGCAATAACTTCATCATCACGCATTGAACCTCCTGGCTGAATAACGGCACTAATACCAGCTTCAGCAGCGAGATCTAAACCATCACGGAATGGGAAGAAGGCATCGGATGCCATTACAGCACCAGGTACTGCTAAGCCTGCATCATCTGCTTTAATGCCTGCAATGCGGCTACTAATAACGCGGCTCATTTGGCCTGCACCAATACCAACAGTTTGTTGGTTTTTAACGTAGACAATAGCATTTGATTTAACAAATTTGGCTACACGCCATGCAAATAATAGATCTAACATTTGATCTTCTGTTGGCGCTTTTTTAGTAACAACTTTTAATTCATCTTGAGTCACTAATGCAGTATCACGATCTTGCACTAATAAACCGCCCGTTACGCGTTTGTAATCTAAACCTTCGGCTTGTTGACTAGGAAATTCGCCACAACAAAGTAAGCGAACATTTTTCTTGGCACTGACCACGTCTTTAGCTTCATTACTAATTGATGGGGCAATGATAACTTCAACAAATTGACGGTCAACAATCGCTTGTGCTGTTTTAGCATCAAGTTCACGGTTAAAGGCGATGATGCCTCCAAATGCTGATGTAGTATCGGTGTGGTAGGCCAAATCATATGCCGTTAACAAGTCATCAGCTGTTGCAACACCACAAGGGTTAGCATGTTTCACAATTACACAAGCGGGAGACTCAGGGAATGCTTTAACACATTCAAGTGCTGCATCAGTATCGGCAATATTATTGTAAGACAGTTCTTTACCTTGAATCTGAACTGCAGCACTGATAGTACCTAATTCAGGTTCTGCTTCAGTATAAAATGCTGCTTTTTGATGTGGGTTTTCACCGTAACGCATTTCTTGAGCTTTATTAAATTGCGTATTGAATGTGCGAGGGAAGTTATCTTCACCAGCATTATCTGTATAGGCATCAGTAATTTTACCTAAGTGATTAGCAATCGCACCATCATAATGAGCGGTATGTTCAAATGTTTTTACTGCGAGATCAAAACGTGTTGCATCATCAACAGCGCCCGTTGCTTCAAGCTGTTCTAATACGCGACTGTAATCTTCTGGATCAATCAATACGGTTACTGATGCATGGTTTTTAGCTGCAGCACGTAACATTGTTGGGCCACCAATATCAATGTTTTCAATCGCCATTGGCAAGGTGCAATCATCACGAGCAATAGTTGCTTCGAAAGGATATAGGTTCACCACAACCAAGTCGATAGGGGCAATATCATGTTCAGCCATAATTGCTTCATCAGTACCACGACGCGCTAGTAAACCACCATGAATTTTTGGATGAAGTGTTTTAATGCGACCATCCATCATTTCTGGAAAGCCAGTATGTTCAGATACTTCTTTTACAGGCAAACCTGCTTCTTGTAATAATTTTGCTGTGCCACCTGTTGATAGTAATTCAACACCAAGGCGAGTAAGTTCTTGAGCAAGCTCTACAACACCTGTTTTATCTGACACACTTAATAGTGCACGTTGGATTTTATTCATTTTCGTTCTCTAAATTTTAAGGTATTAATGTGGTTTTATAAGCCATATGTCTTTAATTTTTTACGTAGCGTACCGCGATTGAGCCCTAAGATCTCAGCAGCACGGCTTTGGTTGCCGTTGGTATGTTCAAGTGTTGCTCTAAGTAACGGAGCTTCAACTTCGGCTAATAACATGTCATAAAGATTGGCTGTTGTATGGCCATCTAATTGTTCAAAATAATCTTTTAAAGCCGCTTCAACACATTCACTTAAGGGAGCGTGAGCGGTTTCTTTGGCAACACCAAGATTGAAGCAAGCCGTATTTGAATTATCTAATTTATCCGTCATGCTGCAATCATATCCTGTTCTAACTGAGCAAAGAACTGCTGAGTGAAATCTAATTGCTGTTGTGGGTGTTCAAGTGTATTCATATGCTGACGGAATGGATTGCCATTACGCAGGCCTTTGCTATACCACGCAATGTGTTTACGAGCCATACGCACTCCCGTGTAGTCACCATAAAACTCATACAATGTATGTAAGTGATCAATGAGTGTTTGGCGTACTTCAGCGACTTCCGGTGTTGCTAAATGTTCACCATGAGTTAGAAAGTGATGAATTTGTTTGAAGATCCATGGATTACCTTGTGCGGCACGGCCAATCATTACTGCATCAGCTTGGGTGTAATCGAGTACCTGTTTTGCTTTTTCTGGGCTGGAAATATCACCATTGGCAATCACAGGAATAGAAATGGCAGATTTAATCTCAGCAATCGTATCGTATTCAGCTTCACCACGATAAGCGTCAGCGCGCGTGCGCCCATGAACCGCTAAAGCTTGAATGCCTGCCTGTTCAGCAATACGAGCAATGGCAACACCATTACGATTATCTGTATCCCAACCTGTACGAATTTTGAGTGTGACAGGTACATCAATGGCATTCACTACGGATTCTAATATCTCGGACACTAGTTTTTCGTTCTGTAATAAGGCTGAACCCGCCATTACATTACATACTTTTTTAGCAGGACAACCCATATTGATATCAATAATATGAGCGCCTTGATTAACATTATGTTGAGCTGCTTCAGCCATCATGGCTGGGTCGGTACCTGCTATTTGTATTGACCGAGGTTCAGGCTCTCCATCATGATTGGCACGTAATAATGACTTCTTACTCGCCCACAATGACTTATTAGCGGTGATCATTTCAGATACAACCATACCTGCACCCAAGCGGCGACATAATTGTCTAAAAGGGCGATCTGTTACACCAGCCATTGGTGCTAAGAACAGATTATTAGGTAAGGTGTATTGACCTATTTTCATGAATGTTTTTGACCAACAAGTCGTGTCCATTCATCCTTGAATACAGGGGCCTCCATATCAAACCAAGTTTGATAACTTTGGCTTACATCTTCAGCCTGAGAGTCTAAAATCCCTGATAGTACAATCGGAGAATTTGGCTTAGTTAGATTAGCTAAACGTTCAGAAAGTGACTGTAATGGGCCGGCAAGAATATTGGCTAGCAATAAGTCACAAGTCTCATCTGGGCAATCATCAGGTAGATAAGTTTCAATGGTGACGCCATTACGCTCGGCATTCGCTTGTGTCGCTTCTAAAGCTTGTGGATCAGTATCGACACCAATGACTTTCTTGGCGCCTAATAAAGCTGCTGCAATTGCGAGAATGCCACTACCACACCCATAGTCAATAACGACTTTGCCTTTTACGTCTGCTTGGTCAAGCCAGTTTAAACATAGGGCTGTTGTTGGGTGCGTGCCAGTACCGAAAGCTAAGCCGGGATCAAGCATGATATTGACGGCATCTTTCTGTGGTGGTGTATGCCAGCTTGGGCAAATCCATAGCTTGTCACCAAAAGACATGGGGTGGAAATTATCCATCCACTCTCTAACCCAGTCTTTATCTTCAACCGCTTCGATACGATGCTTAGGCACTGCTTCAGGAGAAAGCATGCCCGTTAAAATACGAATGATGAGATCCGTATCTGTTTCAGCATCAAACAAAGCAATAACATTGGTTGCTGCCCACAGTGGCGTTGTGCCTATTTCAGGTTCGTAGATCGGTTGATCTTCGTTATCTTGAAAGGTAACTGCACTGGCGCCACATTCTGATAACAAGTCCGATAAGGCATCTGCTTTATCGGGCGAGCTATCAAATATAAACTGAATCCAAGCCAAACTTACAGGCCTAGTTTCTTTTCAAGATAATGGATATTTGTACCACCTTCTTGGAAATTAGCATCATTCATAATGTCTTGTTGTAGAGCGACATTCGTTTTAATACCATCAATACCAATTTCACTAAGCGCTGTTAGCATACGCGCAATCGCAGACTCACGGTTTGGACCATGAGAGATTAATTTACCAATCATTGAATCATAATTTGGCGGTACGCTATAACCACTATAAACATGTGAGTCCATACGAATACCGACACCACCCGGCGCATGATAATGGGTGATTTTACCTGGGCTAGGCATAAAGGTTCTAGCATCTTCAGCATTGATACGACATTCGATTGAATGACCATCAAGCACAATATCATCTTGTGTAAATGACAATGGTTCACCCGCAGCAATCTTAATTTGTTCTGCGACTAAATCAATACCTGAAATTTGTTCAGAAATGGTATGTTCAACTTGAATACGTGTATTCATTTCGATGAAATAGAACTCGCCATCTTGGTATAAGAATTCAAATGTACCTGCACCACGATAACCGATACGAATACAAGCATCAGCACATATTTTACCCATTTTTTCACGTAATTCAGGCGTGATACCTGGTGCAGGGGCTTCCTCTACTACTTTTTGATGACGACGTTGCATCGAGCAATCACGTTCACCAATATGAACAGCATGACCATGTTGATCTGCTAAAATTTGGAATTCAATGTGGCGAGGGTTTGTAAGGAATTTCTCCATATAAACCATGCCGTTACCAAATAGTGATTTAGCTTCACTTTTGGTTAATGCAATAGCATTTAATAAGTGAGCTTCATTATGCACTTCACGCATACCACGACCACCGCCACCACCAGATGCTTTGATGATTAATGGGAAGCCAATTTTACGGGCAAGGCGAAGGTTTGTTTCATCATCATCGCCTAAACCACCATCGGAACCTGGTACACAAGGAACGCCAGCTTCATTCATCGCTTTGATTGCAGAAACCTTATCACCCATCATGCGAATCGTTTCAGATTTAGGGCCGATGAAGATAAAACCACTTTGTTCAACACGTTCAGCAAAGTCAGCATTTTCAGATAAAAAGCCGTAACCAGGGTGAATCGCTGACGCATCAGTAATTTCTGCAGCACTAATTAAAGCGGGTACATTTAAGTAGCTTTCTGCTGAAGGTGCTGGGCCAATACAGACTGTTTCATCTGCTAATAGAACATGTTTTAAATCGCGATCCACATCAGAGTGAACAGCAACTGTTTTAATGCCGAGCTCTTTACAAGCTCTTAAAATACGAAGGGCAATTTCGCCTCGATTGGCGATGACTATTTTATCGATCATAATATTTATATCCGCTGTTGGGTCGTGATTGCACCGCTTTATAGCGTGCAAGCAGAAGGTTTATTCGATGATGACTAAAGGCTCATCAAATTCAACAGGATGACCATTTTCAACCAAAATAGCTTTCACTGTACCGCTACGGTCAGCTTCAATTTGGTTAAACATTTTCATTGCTTCGATAATACAAATTACATCACCCTCAGCAACGGTTTGGCCTACTTCAACAAATGAAGCAGATTCAGGCGAAGATGAACGGTAGAAGGTGCCTACCATTGGCGATTTAACAGCATTAGCCATGTTTGGACCTGCAGGAGCTGCTTCAACGGCTGGTGCCGCAGCAACAGGCGCGGGAGCTGCAGCTTGAGCTTGCATTGTAGGTGCAGCCATCATAACAGGCGCTGCCGTACTATTGCGGCTGATACGAACTGACTCTTCACCTTCGTGAATTTCAATTTCTGCTACATCAGATTCTTGAATTAAGTCGATCAGTTTTTTGATTTTACGAATATCCATAAAGGGAATCCTATTAATTAGTGTGTTTGATAGCTGCTTGTAGAGCCAGCTGATAACCTTGGGCTCCTAAACCACAGATCACGCCAACAGCGATATCTGATAGATAGGAATGATGGCGGAATCCTTCCCGCGCATGAACGTTAGATAGATGAACTTCAATGAAAGGGACTTCTACAGCAGACAATGCATCACGTAGTGCTACGCTTGTGTGAGTAAAGGCTGCAGGGTTAATAATGATGAAATCAGTATCAGAGCGTGCCGCATGAATTTTATCAACAAGCTCATGTTCAGCATTGCTTTGGAAGCTTTCTAATTGATGACCGCTTTCTTCAGCGCGAGCATGTAATTGCTGTGCAATATCAGCGAGTGTATCGGCACCATAATGTTCTGGTTCACGAGTTCCTAGAAGGTTAAGATTGGGACCGTGTAGCACTAAAAATTTTGACATAAGTATTTTTGCGCCTAGAACGAATGAAAATATGACGAGAATTTTGCACTAATGACTAGTCTTTGTCCAGTTTTTTAAGTGAAAAGCGCGGGTTCTGTCGCTAAGTTCGTCGAAAAAGTTATTTTTATTATGGCGCTGTTACTGGAAGACTTGAAATATGTTGAATAAGATCTTGTGCGGATATGTTTCCCACGATACGAAATTGCTTATATTCCATACCATTAGCATCAAAAAATAAGATAGTGGGTGGAGCAAAAACACTATATTGTTTCATCAGTTTCTTATGCTCAGCATTATTGGCTGTCATATCTATCTGTAGTGCCTGTGTGTTTTTTAAAGCGGAAATGACATTGCTATCCTGAAATGTAGTGATCTCCATTCGCTTACAATCAACACACCAGTCGGCATAAAAATCGAGCATGCTAGGTTTACTCGTTTGAGATAATTGCTGATTAAGTTCAGTTAGATTATTGACCTTGGTAAATTTCACGCCAGTATTCACGCTAGAAGTTGTGTTTGCTTGTGATGACATAATAGATTGCAGTGGTTGCCAAACATTATGGCTACCGCTGGCACCCCCTATCATTAATAAGCCACCATATATTAAAAGTATAAGACCAAAACCTTTCCAGAGCTTTTCCCAGCCACTCGCATCAATATTAAGCGAGTTGAGAGCGCCTAAATAAACTGCAGAAACAATTAACAGCCCGCCCCAAAGCAATAAGCTTACCCAGCCTGGAATAATGCGTTCCAACATCCAGATAGCTAATGCCAACATCATCACGCCAAAGATTGATTTGATGGTGTTCATCCAATCGCCTGCTTTAGGCAGTAATGTTCCGGCAGAGGTGCCGATAATGAGTAGAGGTAAGCCCATACCCATACTCAGTGCAAATAAAGCACTACCACCTAATATGGGATCGCCCTGCTGACCGATAAAGATGAGTGCGCCTGCTAATGGTGGCGCTAAACATGGGCCGACAATTAATCCAGATAATAAGCCCATTAAAGCAGCACCAGCGACATGACCGCCTTGCTGTTGATGGCTAATTTGGTGCAAGCGATGTTGCATAGCATGGGGTAACTGTAATTCAAAGAGGCCAAACATAGATAGGGATAACACAACAAAGAGGCCACTGAAACTACCGATAATCCAAGGGTTTTGGAACATGGCTTGTAGGTTTTCACCTAATAGCCCCGTCATTACGCCTGCAAGAGTATAAGTGATGGACATTGCCAGAACATAGGTGAGCGACAAGATAAAAGCACGATGCGTAGTGATACGTTCACCTTCTCCTACAATGATGCTAGATAAAATCGGGATCATTGGAAATACACAGGGGGTAAAAGCAAGCAATAAACCTAAACCAAAATAGCCGAATAATATTTTGATGATAGTGTCTTCCGCTAGGCTTTTTGCCATGCGATCTTGTTCAGCAAGAATAATGGGAGGTGATACGGAATCTAGAGGTTCGTTTAATGTATTTGTGAGTGCTGGCAGTGTAATCAGTATTTCTTTTTCTGTTGGTGGGTAACAGATATGGAACGTTTCAGAGCAGCCCTGATAATAGGCTTTTAAGGTTATTTCTGATCGATCACCGCTTCGCTTGATAGGGAGAATAACATCAACATCGTGTTGGTAGACTTCACTTAAGCCAAAGATCTCATCCATTTTGTTTTCACCAGCGGGCAGTGAAAAGCTCTGCAATTGGACGCTATCATCTTGCTTGATGATTTCAAAACGAATTTTATCTTTATATAAATAATTGCCTTCAGCGACTGTCCAACGAGCCAGTATTGCATTGGCATCTTTTGAGGAGGCAGAAAAAATAAAAGCTTCATCAACATCGGGGGGCGTATCAAATTCATTAGATAAACCAAGACTGTCTAATAACCCAGGTCGCGCTTGAACGCTAAAAGCAAGTAGCAAAAATAAAAGTGCAAAATATTTTTTCATGATCAACATCGGTCGCAAGAGAGTGTTTTAAGTAGACAATACTAACAAGTGATCGTTACAGCATACAGCGTAAAAAATAATTAATTGTGTCAAACAGTCACAATATTGTAATAATTGCCAAAATCATTCCTCACTCAAGAGAGCATTATGGAAATTAAAACAATTAATCAGCTGGAAAAGCAGGCAATGAAAAAGAGTCATTCAGAGCTCGCTAGAATTGGCTTTGCATTATTTTTCCTTGTCGGTGTTTTGGCTTATAGCTTTGCCACTAGCGGTGGGGTGCCTAATAATGTGTTTTTAGCTATCGCTGCCGTTTTTGGTGGTTATATGGCGATGAATATCGGTGCCAATGACGTTGCTAATAATGTTGGTCCTGCAGTGGGTTCTAAAGCCTTAACGATGACAGGGGCGATCATTATTGCCATGGTTTTTGAAGCGAGTGGTGCCATTATTGCGGGTGGCGAGGTGGTTTCAACGATTAAAAAGGGCATTATTGATATCGATGCTTTTGGCAGCGATACCGATAGCTTTTTATGGGCAATGATGGCGGCATTATTAGCTGCTGCACTTTGGCTTAATTTAGCAACCATGGCAAAAGCACCTGTTTCAACAACGCATTCAATTGTGGGTGGTGTGATGGGAGCGGGTATTGCGGCTGCTGGTTTTAGCATTGTTGACTGGGGCACAATGGGTAAAATTGCTAGCTCGTGGGTTATTTCCCCGGTTATTGGTGGTGTGATTGCAGCCGGCTTCTTATTTGCGATCAAGAAAACGATTATCTTTAAAGAAAATAAGGTTGAAGCGTCATATAAATGGGTACCCGTTTATGTCGCCATTATGTCTTTATCTTTTGTGACCTATCTTGTGCTAAAAGGTCTGAAAAAGGTATGGCCATCTTTAGTGAATGGTTTTAATGACATTATGTTTTTTAGTGTTGAAGTAACGAAGAAACCGACATTAGAAGCGGCATTACTATTAGGTAGCATTGTGGCTGTGATAGTTTTCTTCTGGATGAAGAAATCAATTAAAGCTAAATTAGACACATTAGAAAATAATCGCAGTGGTGTGAATATCTTATTTACTGTTCCATTGATCTTTGCTGCGGCATTATTGAGTTTTGCTCATGGTGCTAATGATGTCGCCAATGCCATTGGTCCTTTAGCGGCTATTAATGATGCGGTAATGACAGGCGGTATCTCTGCTAAAGCGGGCATTCCTTTCTGGGTTATGGGTGTCGGTGCCCTTGGGATCGCGATTGGTTTGGCATTGTATGGCCCTAGATTAATTAGAACCGTTGGTAGTGAAATTACCGAATTAGATCAAATGCGCGCTTTCTCTGTGGCTATGGCTGCAGCGATTACAGTGATTATTGCGAGTCAATTAGGCCTACCTGTCAGTTCAACACATATTGCAATTGGTGGTATTTTTGGTGTTGGTTTCTTACGCGAGTGGTTAGATTCTTCCGTGAAAACTGAGATTGAAGATGACATTGCTCAAGATAAAGCAGATATCAAAGGTGAGAAACAAACCTTAGGCGCACTGCGTAGTGAATTAACAGATTTAGATAAAAAAGCAGACAAAGTAGAGCAAGATTATGAGCGTATAACAACACTTTATCGTTTGATTGATGAAGAAGAAGATGCTCTTAAACAATCGAAGAAGACGTTAAAAGAAGACAAAAAAAGTTTATATGTGAAGCGTGATGCGATTAAAAAGATTATTACAGCGTGGATCATTACCGTACCTTCTGCAGCTGTCATGGCTGCAGCTATCTTCTTTATGATTAAAGGGTTTATGTCTTAAATAACTAAACACCTTGAGCAGTTATTATTATCAATAATGACATCTTAAAAGGCCTCGTCCGAGGCCTTTTTTATGTAGAATAGTGCAAATGAAACGCGCCCAAGAAATCCTCCAATCTACGTTTGGTTATGACCAATTTCGCCATGCCCAGCAAGATATCATCCAAGAATTACTCAATGGTAATGACGCCTTAGTATTAATGCCTACTGGTGGTGGTAAATCTCTGTGTTACCAGATCCCAGCATTAGTGCGTGATGGAACGGCTATTGTTGTTTCTCCCCTTATTGCTTTGATGCAAGATCAGGTCGATGCGCTACAACAACTAGGCATCAAGGCCGCTTATCTTAATTCTAGTCTTAGTTCTAGTGAGGCTTATGAGGTAGAGCAACAATTGCTTAATCAAGAGCTCGAACTACTCTACGTCGCCCCTGAGCGGTTATTAAATAGTCAGTTTCTACATTTATTGGATCAATGCCAAATAGCTTTGTTTGCGATTGACGAGGCGCATTGTGTATCGCAATGGGGGCATGATTTTCGACCTAATTATCAACAACTCAAACTATTGCATGAGCGTTATCCGGCAATTCCTCGCATTGCTTTAACAGCAACCGCTGACCAGCGGACACAAGATGAAATTATTGCTCAACTTCAATTGGGTGAAGCACGTGTTTTTGTTAATAGTTTTGATCGGCCTAATATTCATTACGCGATCTCAGAAGGGAATAACCCTAAACAACGTTTGTGGACATTCTTGCAAGATAATCATGCTGACGATGCGGGTATCGTCTATTGTTTATCACGTAAAAAGGTTGAAGCTATTGCTGAATGGTTAACAGATCAAGGACGGCTTGCGCTACCTTATCATGCGGGTTTGGCTCAAGAGGTTCGACAACAAAATCAGCAACGATTTTTGCGTGAAGAAGGTGTGATTATTGTTGCTACCATTGCTTTTGGAATGGGGATCGATAAACCTGATGTGCGTTTTGTGGCTCATTTAAGTTTGCCTAAAAGTATTGAAGCCTATTATCAAGAAACAGGTCGTGCAGGCCGTGATGGCGAGCCTTCTAATGCGTGGATGGCATATGGATTACAAGATGTCATCACTTTGCGTCAGTTTGTGCAGGACTCAAAGGCGGATGAAGCACATAAGCGGGTAGAGCATCAAAAGCTAGAGTCGATGCTCGGTCTATGTGAAGTTGTTACTTGTCGAAGACAGACGTTATTAAGCTATTTTGATGAGACAGGAACGCACGCTTGTGGCCAGTGTGATAATTGCCAAACACCACCAGAAAAATGGGATGGAACTGAGGCTGCACAAAAAGCCTTATCGTGTATTTATCGCACTGAACAGCGTTTTGGTGTGAACTATATTGTTGATATTTTGCATGGCAAAAGTGATGAGCGTATTCAACGAAATGGCCACGACCAAATTAGTACCTTTGGTATTGGTAGCGATACACCTATTACAGAGTGGCGAAGCTTATTTAGGCAGTTAATTGCATTGGGCTACTTGGATACTGATGTGGAACGCCATGGGGCATTAGTATTGACTGAAAAATGTCGGGCATTATTGCGTGG
>Ga0209707_1001207_pt1 | contig 14817 bp, 13 predicted proteins | sample EN4Hudsemesocosm_FD_184630 | JGI IMG/M metagenome (GOLD analysis project Ga0209707, IMG submission 184630) | Methane-oxidizing microbial communities from mesocosms in the Hudson Canyon - EN4B Hudson Canyon (SPAdes) (version 2) | ecosystem: Environmental > Aquatic > Marine > Cold seeps | place... | reverse complement strand
CATCGGTACTGCCACTATCAAATACAATGATCTCATCCGCCAAATCTTTAACAGACTCAAGGCAGCGACCGATACGGTCGGCTTCATTCAAAGTAATGATGGTGACGGAAAGGCGATATTTTTTACTGTCCATAATATTTATTTCTTTAGTTAAACTTAAAATATTTCAGTTTTTTTCTAATCTTGAATTTTCGTACTAAATTGAAGGGCTTTCGTTTTAAACCTTTATGGCCAGTTTCAATAAACCAGTCTACTGCGTCTAATACGCGTTCGCTGGCCTGGCCATCTGTATCGGGGTGAATGTCCTTTGTATACGCGCTAATTTTGTGCATCAATTCAGTAGGTCGTGTCAATGCACGCTCAATGCTGCTCTCGATTATATCTGTAGACTCAATATTAATCAGGTGAGGGCCATTAAAGAGCGTTTTATACGTAACTACCGGTTTTTGTAGCATCAAAAACTCAGAAATAATAGAAGAGGTATCACAAAGCATGACGTCCGCTTCTTGAAGCGCTGAGAGTACCTGCTCGTTCTCAATAAAGCGTAGGTAAGGGCCTTCAATCGACCGATATGCAGTGACCGTTTCCGGCGCCATTTTAGGGTGTAAAGTGACTAACCAGTCCCATTTTCCGGTTTGGGATAAACGCTTTATTTCCTCAAAAACATGAGGTGCGGCGGTGATCTTCGTTGAAAAAGTAGAAGCAAAAAGTACTTTTGGTCGAGTGGGTGGTGGTGTTGGGTTTATCTTGAATAAGGGGTCGAGTTTAGGCCAACCTGTTTGAATCACTCGAAAGAAACCATGCTCATCAGCAAGTTTATTAAAAGGCCCAGTAGTGCTTGGCCCTTGAGGACAGTAAAGATCAAAAAAACCACGAATATTGAAGTGACTTAAACCGCGCTTACCGGTGAAAAAACCGTGGAATACCGCGACCTTCACACCAGGAAAAAAATGCGGTACAACATTACCCGGCACAAACACCGCACAAGGGTTGTATGATTTCACTTGCTCTGTCGTGACTAGCTGGCGTTCGTTAGTGTTTAGTAGCTTCTCATTCGCCTCATCACCCGCAATAAACCAAACTACCTCATCGCCTCTCGCTAAAATCGCTTCCTGAATAGGGCGTAAAATCGCGTAGGAATAATTTTGTTCAACGTACATGAGGTAACGTTTAGAACTCGAAGTCATTTGCTCTGCCTGATCACTAGAATATAGGCGGGTAAAATAGCATAAAATGACGGGGGCTGCGCTAGACACTGGCTAATAAAGATGGCGACTTAATAAGGCAGCGTTTATAATTCACCAGAATTTCAAATGAATGGATTGAGCAAACTCTTCTTATGTTAAAAACCTTCGTAATCAATCTTGCGGGCTCTGATGAGCGTTGGGAAACAACCAGCGCTCGTTTAAAAGAACTCAGTGTTTCTTTTGAACGTTTTGAGGCGGTTGATGGACGAGTTTCACAACACCCTTTATTTGAGCGTCATGATGATAACTTACGCCAAAAATATCGGGGTAGGGCTTTGTCAGGCGGAGAGCTAGGATGTTTTGCTTCCCATTTCCTGCTCTGGCAGCGATGTGTAGAGCTGGATGAGCCAATCGTGGTGATGGAAGATGATTTAGTGATAAGTTCAAGCTTCAACGAAGCGCTTCGCCTAGCTGAAGATAATATAGGAACCTTGAATTATTTACGCTTCGCAGGAACATATTTAAAGCGCCGACCATATAAAAAAATAGGAGAGCTTGGCTCGTTTGATTTAATTGATCATATTAAGGGGCCCGCAGGGACACTTTGCTATGTGATTAGTCCAAAAGCAGCAAAAGCGTTTATTCAGCATGCAGATGTATGGTTTTTAGCTGTAGATGATTATATGGATCGTTATTGGTGTCATCATATTGCTTGTTACAGTTTGATGCCTTTTCCTGTTACTTTTTCTGATGCAGAGACTGATATGGTGCGGACTAAAAAGGTGTTTAGGCCTTTGAGAGTTAAAACTATTCAAGAAATGTATAAAATCCTTGAGCGGATTAGGAGATATCTAAGTAGGCTAACGAGAAATTGAGTATGCTTACAGTAAAGCTGCATTGGTGAGAGATAAAGCTCAGTAGTAAATGTTTTATTCGGAAATTCTTTACTTAAAACAACGCTGTTTTAAAAAGTATTTTATGTTTTTACAAATGATAACCAGATGGAGCCAACCGAATTGATTAATGGAAGACCAAAAGTAATTCTTCTTGGTGCCGGTACACCTAAAGTCGGTTCTGAGCATAGTGCTTTAATTAAAGCTTCAAACAGTATTAAAGTTATAGACTGGTTTGAGAATTCAATTTCTGCACTTGGTAGTAAAATTACTTTTGTAAGTGGATATAAAGAAAATGAGATTAAGCAATTATACCCATCTTTTGAATTTGTGAGTAATCCTCTTTGGGAAACTACTGGTTCGGCTTATTCATTAATTTCGGCAATAAATGAAAGTGAATGCTATGCTTTTTATTCTGATATAGTTTTTCGTCAAACCTTGGTAGAGACTCTCAAAGAAACTAGTGGTGATGTAGTCGTCGCTGTTGATTCTCTTTGGTTGAATCGTTTTGTTGGGCGTTCTGAGGAGGATATCAATGGGGCTGAGAAAGTTATTTGTGCCAGCCATATTGCAACTTTATTGGGGCAGAATATTCAATCCGAAATTGCCAACTCAGAATTTATAGGTGCAGTGAAATTTTCAAAAAAAGCATCTTTATTACTATCATCTCAATCACATGACTTAAAAGAGAAATTCTTAAAAAGTAACTTGTCTCAACTAATTGAATATTTGAGGCAGCTTGGCTTAGAAATTAGTACTGTCGATGTTCATGGCGAATGGGCAGAGTTAAATCAACCGCAAGACTTAGCGCATTTTATTTTAGGCACTAAAGCTCAAACATTGCATCGTCTCCAACCTATGCTCAAACATAGTGTCGTAGAAAATCAAGTAAGTTTTACTGTTGAAGAGTGGGGGCGAGAGCCATCTAAAATAATTAAAAACATTCAATCTGAGTTAAATTCTCCAAAAGTGGTAATAAGAAGTAGTGCTTTATCTGAAGATGGTTTTACAGAGTCTAACGCAGGAGCATACACCAGTTTACTTGATATAGAGACTGAAGATAAAAAGCATTTAATAAGTATGATTGAAATAGTAATATCATCTTATCCCGATAATAATAAGAATAATCAAGTGCTTGTACAGCCAATGCTGAGTGACGTTGAAGTAAGTGGCGTTATTTTTACTCGTACATTATCTTCAAGCGCGCCATACTATTTTCTTAATTATGATGATACGACAGGAAGTACAGAGTCTATTACCAGCGGTACAAGTAAAGAAGGTAAAACTGTCGTAGTCTGTAAAAATGCATCTGAAAATAATATCAATATTCCTGAAAATATTAGGTCTGTACTTCCTGCATTAAAAGAAATTGAGACGTTATTACATTACGATTCCTTAGATATAGAATTTGCTATTACAAAAGATAAAAAAGTCCATATTTTACAGGTCAGGCCTATCGCTGTAATTAATGACCCTACAGCGTCATTGAATGACGAGGGCTTTTTTACTCTCGTGAAGAGATTAGAAAATAAATTTGATGAGGCTCAAAAAACAAGCCCTTTTATATATGGAAACACAACTGTTTTTGGTGTGATGCCTGATTGGAATCCTGCTGAGATCATTGGTATAAAACCTCGACCGTTAGCAATTAGCTTATATAAATATCTTATTATGGATGATGTTTGGGCTCAACAGAGAGCGGAGTATGGTTATAAGGATGTTAGGCCTCAAAAGCTTTTGTATAGTTTTGCTGGGCAGCCCTATGTCAATGTTACCGCTAGTTTTAGTTCATTTATTCCTAAGGCTATTGATAGTGAGCTATCTAATAAACTAGTCGATTTCTATCTTGACTGGCTAATTAAGAACCCTCATTTGCATGATAAGGTTGAGTTCGATGTTGTGCCTACGTGCGTTGCATTTGATTTTCATAAATGGGAAAAACGTTTTCTAGATAATGGTTTTCAACATAAAGACATTCAAATTTTAAAAAACGAACTGAAAGTCATCACTTCAAATGCAATGAAACAAAATGCTAGCTATTTTGAGAAAATTCACTTATGTGAAAAAAGGTTTGAAAAAATTAAAGCTTCTAATTTAAATCAATTAGAAAAAGTAGAGCTGCTATTAGGCGACTGTAAAGAAAATGGAACGTTACCGTTTGCACATTTGGCACGAAGTGCTTTCATAGCTGTTAATATCCTTAAGTCTGCTGTTTCAGAAAATATTATTACGGCACAAGAGTACGAGATTTTTATAAATAGTATTCGTACTGTTAGTCATGAATTTACCTCTGATGCTTGTAAAATAACTAGATCAGAAATGGATTGGGATGCGTTTGTTAATAAATATGGCCATTTGCGCCCTGGAACATATGATATAACATCCTCTTGTTATTTTGATGACCCGGAAAAATATCTAAAACCTGCAGTGGCTACTTCTAGTGATATAAATGATTCATTCGGCCGTAATAAAGACTGGGGGATTGCTTTAAGTAAGCTTGTTAGGTCACTTAATGACATGGGTGTTTATTTAAGTAACGCTGAATTAGATGCATTTCTTAGAGGGGCTATTGAAGGTCGAGAGTATGGGAAATTTATCTTCTCACGTAATTTATCGTTGGCACTGGATTGTATTAAACGTTGGGGTGATCAGCTAGGGCTAGACAAGGAAGACTTATCCTACTTAAAACTAACGGATCTTTTTGAAGGTAGCGAATTAGATATAAATGAAGTAAGACTAAACTTACACCATAAAATCGAAATTGCTAAACAAAAGCAAGGCCAAAATTTTGCTGTCGAGTTGCCTCAACTAATTACCAAAATAGATGATTTTCAATGTTTTGTCTATCCAAGTAGCCAAGCTAACTTTATAAGTAAAGCGTCAATTACGGCTTCAATCATCAATATCACAGTGTCCGATATAGATATTGACTTGTCTGGTAAAATAATTCTGATTGAGCAGGCGGATCCTGGTTTTGATTGGCTCTTTGGGCGTAAAATTGGTGGGTTAATAACCAAGTACGGAGGTGCAAATTCTCATATGGCGATTCGCTCTGCTGAGTTCGGTCTTCCAGCAGCCATAGGGGTTGGTGAAAGTGTATTTTTAAAGCTTGAAAGAGCTGAAGAAGCAGAGCTTGACCCCGTTAATCAGGTCATCAGAGTTATTAGCTAATGAGCTTAATTAAAATAGCAATCAGTCAGCGTGTTGAGCTTATTTCGGTTTATCACGAGTATAGAGATTGCTTGGACCAAGAGTGGATTGTGCTCTTGGAGAAACTAGGTTTTTTGGTGTTGCCCATTCCGAATAAATTATCTGACCCTATGGCTTGGCTTTCAATCAATAATATAGAAGGCATTATTTTATCTGGAGGTAACGATTTAGTTTGTTTTGAAACGGGAAAAAATAAAAGTGAAACTAGAGATAAGCTTGAGTTAAAACTATTGGATTGGGCTGAAGAAAAAGCAATACCGGTTCTTGGTTTTTGCAGAGGAATGCAGTTAATTAACTATAGGCAGCATGGTGGTTTTGTGAAAGTAAAAGGTCATATTGGCTGTGAGCATGAGCTTGAAAAGAGTTTTGGTGAATTTTCAGAATACAAATTAGTAAATAGTTACCATGATTGGGCAGTTGATGAGCAAAACCTTGGTAGGCAATTAATTTTGCTAGCAAAATCTAAAGATAATGTAGTCGAAGCGTTAAAACATAAAAACTTACCTTGGTTAGGGATGATGTGGCACCCTGAAAGAAAATCCTCATCATATAAATTAGATTGTGACTTAATCAAAGAGCACTTCAAGAGAAAGAAGAGGGAATTATGCAAGTAATCGTATTAGCAGCAGGTCAAGGAAGTCGGTTAAGGCCACTTACGAACACTAAACCGAAATGCATGGTTGATTTGTTAGGAAAACCTTTGTTGGCATACCAGCTTGAGTTGTTTAAGAAATTAAACTTGGAGAACGTTTTAATTATTGGTGGGTATAAAAATGAAAAACTAGATACCCAAGGTGCTCCAATAGTTATTAATGAGCGGTTTGCTGAAACCAATATGGTGAATACTCTTTTTTGTGCTGAAGAGTTTATCAATGATGGTCAAGATCTTTTATTAACGTATGGTGATATTGTTTATGATCAAAAAGTTCTGGAAACTATTTTAGCTGATGATTCACCTTGCTCGGTTGTTATTGATAAAGAGTGGAAACAATTGTGGTCTTTAAGAATGGATAACCCTCTTGATGATGCAGAAACACTAAAGGTCAATAAAGCTGGTTATATTTCTGAAATTGGTAAGAAACCTAGCTCATATCAAGACATAGAAGGTCAATATATTGGTATGATTAAGGTCAGAGCTGATTATATAAATCGATTTAAAGATGCTTGGAAAGAAATGGATTCTGATATTGTTTTAGATGGACAAGATAAAGATAATATTTATATGACAAGCTTTATACAGTACTTAATTGATTTGAATCTTAATTTTACTCCTGTATTTATCGAAAATGGTTGGATTGAAATTGATACGGTTGAGGACCTAAATGCCTATGAACAATTTATTTCAGGGGGAGAACATAAAAAAATATTCAAATCAATTGCAGTATCTAATTAACTTATATTTGGTCAGCCTGTGTTAACTACTTTAAAAAATATACCTGTACTTATTTCTCAGATTAAAAAAAAGTATCGTACAGTCTTGCGTGTATACATTTTGCGAATCCACCACAAAAAGGAAGTTAAGCGGATACGAAGAAAAGTAGCTAATGGTGGGAAAATAAGAGTTGTTTTTTTATTAATGGATATCCCGTTATGGAAAACAGATTCATTGTATAAAAGAATGGTTGATGACCCACTATATGACCCCATAATTTTGGCTATCCCTAGGACTAATAATACTGAAATAAACCATAAAGTTGATGAAGTGTATAATCACTTTAATAATCTTGATTATAAAATAGTTAATAGCTTTGATAGCAATACTCAAACTTGGTTGGATTTAGATAAAGACATCGAACCAGACCTTATATTTATTACTAATCCGCATAAATTAACTCTTCCACGGTATTACATTAAAAGCTTTTTGAATAAACTTACTTGCTATGTACCATATTTTGAGCAAACTTGTGATGACTATTCCGCTCACTTTAATAATGAAACGGTAAACTTTTGTTGGCGTGTATTTCAAATTAATGAGTTTCATAGACAAATATCAAAAGAACACTCATTTGTTTTAGGCCGAAATATAATAGTGACGGGTTACCCTGCAATGGAACCATTTTACTCTGGTGAATATATAACAAACATTGCTTGGAGGGAGAATGATAAGAAGAAAATAATCATTGCTCCGCATCATAGCATTGAAAACTCAACCAAATTATCAAATGCTACATTCTTAGCTAATGCAGACTATTTTGTTGAATTAGCTAATCTGTATAAAGCTGATGTTGATTTTGCTTTTAAACCCCACCCCTTACTAAAGCAGAAACTTTATGAACATAAAGAGTGGGGAAAAAATCGAACTGACCAGTATTGGGATTTTTGGAAGAACAGTGAAAATACGCAGTTTGAAAATGGGCCATATATTGACTTGTTTATAGGTTCCGATGCGATGATACACGACTGTACTTCTTTTATAATTGAATATCTTTATGTTAAGAAGCCAGTTTTATATTTAAATAATGCTATTCGCTCTGGATTGAATAAATATGGTCAAATGGGGTTTGATGCAGTGTTAAAAGCACAAAGTTCAGCAGACATAGATAACTTTGTTAATAATGTAATTAGCGGTCAAGCGGCAAACCTTTCTGATGTTACGCATAGTTTAATACCTAAAACAAAACCATCGGTCTCAATTATTAACCACTTATCTACTGTCTTTGAAATTAGCCGTTCCTGAAACTACGCACTTGATTGAATTAATTAAACGGTTCGCCAAGGTGGCGTGTTTCGGTTTCAGATGACGACAACATTATTTGATAACTGGTCTTTAACCGTTGACTTTGACTTAGGCTCAATTATAAAAGCATTATCAGAAGAAAAAACTCGAGCATATTTTGCTAATGACCCGTGCGATGCTATAAAAGAGTTACATTTAGACATTAAATATAAGTCGATATAGCCTTTATCCGAGCCATTTCCCGTCACAATTTCATATTTAATATCCGCGTTTAATTTTGGCGAAATATTGCTTTTTATCCAATTGCTTTCGTCCGAGAAAAAGTAAAAGAAAGTATTTGGAAATTTGTTTAAAGTGTGAGAAATAGACTCTAAGAAATATTCAGGCTCTAAAGGGGCACCATAAATTTCGTTATAAATGCCTAAATCACCACGTCGAACATGAATAGCACAAGCATTTTCATGTAAACCTATTTCATTTAGTAGCTCCTGATTATAGTGATCGAAATTTAGACCATCTGGTTTGAAGTTCTGTTTTATATGTTCTCTATATTTGATTACAAGCGGCCATCTATCGTAGTACTCCCCTAAATATACAGGCGGGGTTTTGGTATTAATTTCTTTATTTCTTGATCTAAAGTGCCTTTTGTAATGATATATTTCATTCTCGTTAGCTGTTTCAATATTTATATTCGGAAAGGCTTTGAGTAAGTCAAAATTCCGATCAAATATGCCGTCCATATCTTTCCCGTGCTCCTCAAACCAAGATAGATCGTATTTTAGTTTATAGCCCTGATTTTCATAAAACATGCCTAATGCCCAAAAAGCTATTTGACTAGATATTCCTCCGTCTGAGCGCAGAATGATTAAATTCCGATCTATTTTGTGCCCATATAATAAATCAAGTATAAATAGCCGTAATTTTGTCAAAAACTTCACGTTGCTAATTTCTCCAAGCATTCAGGTCGTCAAATGTAACTAGCTTGAATTTTATTAATTCAAGCTTATATTATTCCTGCTGTGTTCCTATATTTATGTTGTCGAGCTTAAATTTTTTTATACACTTTCCATGCTTTTGTAAAAGACACTCCTTTAATGCAAGCCTTAATTATTTCAAAGAAACTTAATGTTGGTTTTATTTGAATTAACCAAACTATAAACCTCTTCCTTTTTAATAATAGTTTTCTGGCCTCGTTGGAACCGATTTTTTCTAGATCAGAAAAATGACACTCTATATCTGAAAGCTCTCTTTTTGCTTCTTGTGTGATTTTATAAAAGCGATCTTCTTTTGTTTTTTTACTGAACGTTGAAATGCCAATTTCAGAGCGATACCGAAGAAGTGGTTTATGAAGATAGACAATTCCCTGTCGGAAATATGCTCTGAATACATTAATTCGGTCTTCGTTGATTACATTTTCTGGGATTTTCCCAAAGAAATTTAATAAGTCAGAATCAAATGCTGCACAACATCCATAAACCAAGGCTTTGCGATTAATTATGCGTTTTAGGCTATATGTTTTTTTTGGTTTAGCGTTGTGATCGAATTGGTGAAGTACACTTCCTTGCTCATCAATACGGTCATAATTGGCCAATAAAAGTGATGGTTTTTGATTTGAAACCCAAGCATTGTATGTCTCTTCTATTCTATTTGGGTAAGACTCATCATCTCCTGCTTGTAAGATAATTAGCTTATTTTCAAATCTATCAACAAGTTTGTTGAGTTGCCCAACTAAGCCAACATTCTCTGTATTATGAATGTACTCAATATTTAATTTTTTTGGAGCTTTGGCAATAAGCGCTCTAATTACTCGGTCAGAGTTGTCTGGTGAGGCATCGTCCATGATCAGTAATTTTGATGGAAAACAAGTTTGGTTAAATACACTGGAAAGTGTGGCAGGAATATACCCTTCTTGGTTGTAGGTCAGGAAAACAAAGATGACATCATCAAGTATTTTAATGTTTTGGTTATCAGTAAGTATCATGTTGTTTTACTTTGTAAATTGATTAACGCTATCGATGACAATTTCAATATCCGCGTCAGACAGGGTAGGTGATATTGGCAAACTCAATACTGTCTCAGACAGTTTTTCAGTGATAGGTAGCTCAAGGTCAATATAGTCAGAGTAAGCTTTTTGTTTATGAACGGGAATAGGGTAGTGAACTAAGGTCTGAATACCATGTTGAAACAAATGCTTTTGTAATTGCTCTCTAAATTGTGTTCTGATTACAAAAAGATGCCACACGTGTGAATCTTTAATTTGGTAATCTGGTAGTTCTACAAGAGGGTTACAAATGCCCTCTATATACTTATTCGCTACGGCTCTTCGAGCCTCTATTTCACTATCTAAATATTTTAGTTTTACATTGAGCATAGCCGCTTGAATTTCATCAAGTCGGCTGTTCAGTCCTTGTAGTTCATGTAAGTATCTTTGTTCCGACCCATAGTTTCGGAGCGTTTTAAGCGTTACTGCTAAAGCGTCGTCGTTAGTCGTGATAGCGCCAGCATCGCCTAATGCTCCCAGTACTTTTCCAGGGTAAAAACTAAAGGCGCCTGCTTGGCCCCAAGACCCTGCCCGTTTATTTAGCATCTCTGCTCCGTGGGCTTGAGCGCAGTCCTCTAAAACTAGAATATTATTTTCATTTGCCCAGTTATTGATTTCTGACATCGGTGACAACAGGCCATACAAATGAACGGGCATAATTACCTTAGTCTTATTAGTCATAGCTTTTTTGACTTGTTCTAAGGAAAGGTTGAATGTTTCTTTGGATGGTTCAACAAATACAGGTTTAAGACCGTTATCACTAATCGCTAATACGCTGGCAATGTATGTATTTCCCTGAACGATTACTTCATCACCAGGGGAAAGAATTCCATGTTCGATCCATGCTCGCAGTGTAAGGCGTAGGGCGTCTAAACCGTTACCTACTCCGATACAGTGTTTGACTCCACACCAATTCGCGAAATTCCGTTCAAAAACATTCAGTTGCTCGCCTTGAATATACCAACCCGAGTCGATAACCTTTTCACAAGCTAATTTCAGCTCTGACTGGTATTGAGCATTGATACTTTTTAAATTTAGGAAGTCGACCATTATGAAATATCGCTCGTGTAACGAAGAATTTTTGCAGGGTTGCCTACGACAACGGCAAAGTCAGGAACATCTTTATTAACGACCGCGCCAGCGCCGACCATTGCACCTTTTCCGATAATAATACCTGGCAAAATTGTTGCATTGGCACCGATTGTTGCTGATTCATTTATATAAGTATTAGGAAAAGAACTTGGATAGATTTTAGATCTTGGAAACATATCGTTTGTAAAGGTCGCGTTTGGTCCAATAAATACATTGTCGGCGATTCTTAAACCATTCCAAAGAAAAACACCTGATTTAATAGTTACATTATCGCCAATAATAACGTCCCCTTCAATCAGTGTGTGAGCACAAATATTGCAGTTACTACCTAAAGTAGCTTTTTCAAGGATTACCGAAAACTGCCAAATACGAGTCCCTTCTTTTATTTGGACAGACCCATGAACATCACTTAAAGGGTGAATATACATATAACTTATATTTCCGTCTCGGTGCGGGAGTTCATAGAGATTAAGGCTTTCTTAAATATCTCATATTCCCGAATATAATCATTTTCAGAATATAAGGCATTGGCGATGACGACTAAAACACAGTCTTCAGAGAAGTTTCGAATCTCTCGCCAAACAATGCCTTCCATAAGAAGTCCTTTGTTGGACGTGTCGAGTAGGTAACTTTCGCTTCCTTGTAGAGATTCAGTATCAATTGTACATGAACCAGATACACAGATAGCCATCTGCTTTAGTTCAATATGTGCGTGAAACCCTCTTTCTGCGCCATTTTGGGTAGCAAATAGATAATACACTCGCTCAATATCGAACGGTATATTTACGTTGGACTCAAGTGAAACGAGCTTGCCTCTACTGTCAGCTATTTCATTAAACGTTACGTGTTTGACCCGGCTAACTTTGTTACCAACCATTGTTGATTAGCTCCGTCAAATATTGACCGTAGCCTGTTTTTTGATTTCTAGATGCCGTTTTAGTTATATCATCTAATGACAGCCAGCCAGCCCTGAATGCAATTTCTTCAAGGCACGCTACCTTAAAGCCTTGCCGGTGCTCTATAGTTTGAACAAATTGAGACGCTTCTAGTAAACTATCATGCGTGCCAGTATCTAACCAAGCAAACCCGCGGCCTAAGATCTCAACACTGAGTTTACCATTTCTCAGGTAAGCTTCATTTACACAAGATATTTCAAGTTCACCCCTTGCTGAAGGCTTAATATTCTTGGCGATATCAATGACATTATTGTCATAGAAATAAAGACCCGTCACGGCAAACTGGCTTTTTGGTTGAGTTGGTTTTTCTTCAATTGAAATAGCTTTTTTATTCTCATCAAACTCTACAACGCCAAAACGTTCAGGGTCCTTTACTGGATAACAAAATACCGTGGCACCATCTTTTTGGTTTGCTGCAGATTCCAATCGAGGACTAAAACCCTGACCATAAAAAATATTATCACCCAGAACCAAGCTAACAGAGTCGTTTCCAATAAATTTCTCACCAATGATAAAAGCTTGAGCTAGGCCATCAGGAGAGGGTTGGATTTCAAAAGATAATGAAATGCCAAATTGAGAGCCATCTCCTAACAAGCGCTGAAATGAGGCCAAGTCTTCAGGTGTGGTAATGATCAGAATGTCGCGGATATTCGCAAGCATAAGTACAGATAAGGGGTAGTAGATCATAGGCTTGTCATAAATAGGCAAGAGCTGTTTTGAAACGCCCATCGTTAGAGGATAAAGACGAGTACCTGAACCTCCGGCAAGAATAATTCCTTTCATTGCGCTGCTCCCACTTGGTTTGAGCCTAAACGCTCACGATTATAAGACCCATCTAAAACTCTTCGCCACCAAACTTCGTTTTCTAAAAACCAAATCACAGTTTTCCTTAATCCGGTTTCGAATGTTTCAACAGGTGACCAGTTTAACTCTTTAGCAATTTTTGTGGCATCAATAGCGTAACGAATATCGTGTCCAGGACGATCAGTGACAAATGTAATTAAATCAGCGTAATGATCAATGCCTTGAGGTTTATTGGGTCTTAGTTCTTCCAATAAATCACAAATTAGGCGAACGACATCAATATTAGCCATTTCGTTATTCCCGCCAATATTATATGTTTCTCCATTCACACCTTTCTCCGCGACTTTCACTAACGCACGCGCATGGTCGTCTACGTATAACCAGTCTCTTATTTGTTTCCCATCACCATATACAGGCAGCGGTTTACCTTCCAAGGCATTTAAAATCATTAGCGGAATTAGTTTTTCGGGGAAGTGATAGGGGCCATAATTATTTGAGCAGTTGGTAATAACAACAGGTAACCCATAAGTTCTGTTCCAAGCTCTGACCAAATGGTCGCTAGAGGCCTTGGAGGCTGCGTAAGGACTGCTTGGTTTGTAACTGGACTCTTCAGTAAATAAGTCAGCTGGCCCCTCTAAATCACCAAAAACTTCATCGGTTGAAATGTGATGAAATTTGAAATTAGTCTTTTGAGATTCAGGCAAACTGTTCCAGTAGTTTTTTGCCACCTCTAATAGCTGAAAAGTACCGACGATGTTTGTCTGAATAAACTCGCTTGCACCATCTATCGAGCGATCAACATGGCTTTCAGCGGCTAGATGCATGACTAAGTTGGGTTGAAATTTATTGAATGCTTGTTTCAATGCTTCCGAATCACAAATATCAATTTCTTTAAAACTATATCGTTCAGAATGTGAAACAGGCTCTAATGAGTCTAAATTTCCAGCATAGGTTAATTTATCTACATTAAGTACTTGGTGGTTTGTATTACTAATTATATGTCGCACAACAGCAGAGCCTATGAACCCAGCGCCACCTGTTACTAATATTTTCATTGATTAAACCTTACATTGTTTACTGCAACATTTTACTACTAGGTTACTCAGTTAGTCTTTAGGTAGAGTTAATAAAAGTAGCTGGTAAATAATACACGAAAAAAGAGGGAGGCTTTATTTTTTCTTGTCTGGTTCAGAAATGGCATTGATGTGAATGGTTTAACACTGCGTATATCTGAAGCTTAACTATATTATCCCACGTTACTTTAACCATGTTAAAGTAACGTGTAACTCACTCCCAATATCAAACCAAGCCAATATGAATTTCCAACATAACTTTCGCCAACTTAACCGCCTTGTCTGGTTAATGGTTTTATTCGCCTTTCTGATTTTATTTATTGGGCGTTTAATATTTTTGGTCAATATTATTGATACTGACTTACTAAGCGGGCGAAGTAATGACTTACTACGGACTTTCTTTGTTGGCGGGCGTTTTGATTTAAAAGTGTCGACCATTGCTTTTGCGCCCATTCTGTTGATTGGCTTGTGTTGTGCTGTTTGGCCAACAGCTTTTGAATTACTTCGTCGTGTTATTCCTGGTTATTCAGCGGTTATTTTCTTTTTAATTGCAGGTTTTTCGATTGGTAATTACTACTATTACCTTTCGTATGGCAATTATATTGATGTATTTATTTTTGGTTTGTTTGATGATGACACCGAAGCCGTTTTAGCTAATGCATGGGCTGATTTTCCTATATTTGTTTCTTTTATCGCCAGCATTGTGGTGATGCTTGTTGCAACAAAACTGGTAAAAAAATCGCTTAAAGCTAGTGAGAAGTGGCAGTGGAATGCTCGTCATTGGTTGAAGGTGACGTTAATGGTTTTTCTAACCATCTTCGTGTTTACCTTTTTAGCTCGTGGTTCTATCGGAACGTTTCCATTGAAACGCTATCATGCAGATG
>Ga0209707_1001205_pt1 | contig 14824 bp, 18 predicted proteins | sample EN4Hudsemesocosm_FD_184630 | JGI IMG/M metagenome (GOLD analysis project Ga0209707, IMG submission 184630) | Methane-oxidizing microbial communities from mesocosms in the Hudson Canyon - EN4B Hudson Canyon (SPAdes) (version 2) | ecosystem: Environmental > Aquatic > Marine > Cold seeps | place... | reverse complement strand
ATTTATCCCAATAAGTTTGACTTTGAACCTTGCTGGCCCATCTTGCAAAAATACTTAGGTGATGTGAAACCAGCAGCAACCATGTTTGAAGCGGGACTTTTAGATGAAAAGATGAAAGTTGAAATAGAAGTTACAGCTAGACTAAACGACTAAGGCAGAAAAATGAACTTTTTTAAAAACTTTAAGTTGACCTTCTTATTAAGAGCGGAGGGATTGTTTGTACTTATATTAGCCTTGATTATTTATTCAAAGTTTGACTACTCATGGAGTACATTTTTTATCTTTTTTCTTGTTCCTGACTTGTCTTTTTTTGGATATTTAAAAGGAGCTAAGATAGGTGCTATTTCATATAACATTGCACACTCATATGTGGGGCCTTTAATAGTCTTACTGATTTTCATATTATCTTCAAATGAGATATTTTTGCAAACAAGCATCATATGGTTTGCCCATATTGGTTTTGACAGAGCTTTGGGATATGGATTGAAATATTCAAAAGGATTTTCATATACACACTTGGGTCCAATAGGAAAAGAAAAAGTATAAGATTTAGATATCATCATTAACTATATCATCTATCACGATTCACTATTTGACTCAGGCAACTTTTAGTGATATGATAGAAACAATTCAAAAGGAAAATGATGAATAATAAAAATATACCTTTTCAAAGTATCAACTGGGACAATATAAAAAAAACTGAACATAAAGGAACAACAGGGACTGCCTATTGGCAAACACTTCAATTTGATGGATTAAGACTAAGACTTGTAGAGTATTCAGAAAACTATCTAGCAGACCACTGGTGTGAAAAAGGCCACATCGTTCACTGCCTTGAGGGTGAAGTGATAAATGAACTAAAAGATGGAACCCAATCAACATTAAGGACAGGAATGTCTTACGTGGTATCAGATGAGTTGAGCTCTCATCGTTCTATTACAAAAAATGGGGTAAAATTACTTATCATTGACGGTGATTTTTTAAAACTCAAAAAATAAAATAATATATAAAGGTTAGTAATGGATAATTCAAAAGAAAGATTATTGGACGTATTTTTTTACGGTTTATACATGGATGAAGAGATCTTAAAAAGCAAAGATGTAAACCCACGAAATAAAAGAGCTGCCATTGCCCCTGGCTATCAATTACGTGTAGGAAAGATGGCAACACTACTCAGAGATAACAATGCGCAAGCATTTGGTATGGTATATTCACTCACTCACGCTGAAATCACTGCTCTTTATGAAGGGTCTGGCTTAACTGCTTATGTTCCTGAATCAATAGTAATCCAAACCAAAGAAAACCAAACTATTTCAGCTTTATGTTGCAACTTACTTAATCCTCCAAGTGATGATGAAAAAAATGAAGCCTACCTTGAAAAACTAACTTTATGTATGGAGAAGTACAACCTTCCAGCACCCACAAATACGTAGTAGTGAAGAAAAGAGTTTCTATGGCAAAACAATATCATATCTTAAACGGTGATTCATTAAAAGAGCAGTTCCCAAATAATATTTTGGGCCAAACCATAGTAACAAGAGAATGCCTAGTTGATGGAGATATACAAGGCTCTACTCAAGAAGAGTTTTTTGAAAACAGAGCCACTTTTATAAGTGAAACTCATGGCTGTAAAACAGAAGACTATTACAGCCTCACAGTCTCACAATTTGAGCAGATGCAAAGTATCCCATCAAACTCACAAATCAACCTTTGGTTTGAGGATGATTTATTCTGCCAAGTTAACTTTTGGTTTGTAATGTCCTTGTTGAGTAATAACAAAAAAAACTATCAGTATTACCTGGTTCGTCCATTAAGTGGCCACGAATATAGTTTTGGTTCCATGAGTAATAAGGAACTAAACTTAGCCTATGAAGAAAAAATCAAACTTACTGATTTAGATAAACTAGAACAATTATGGTCCTTGTACCAAAATGGAGATTTAGGAATAATTACTTCCATTGCAAAAGAAATTCAAATGAAATATCCTTTTATTTTAGATGCAATTGAAGCTCATATTCAAAGACTTCCAACGAAGAACTCTTATGGAAGACCTATTGATTCACTTATAGGTATAATACAAGACCTTCAAACTGAAGATTTTAAAACTGTTTTTAGAGAATTTTTAAAAAGAGAACCTATATATGGTTTTGGTGACCTTCAGGTTGAAAAGATGCTTGAATACATCAAAACAAATGATTTAAGAAAATAAGCTTGCATAGTTAAAAAGGAAAAAAATGTCTGGCATTGTAGATATAAATACATTATTAAAAGAAATGAAACCTATTTTAGAAAATACAAGCTATGTTTTCGTCACCCTAGTGGGCAATGTTCTTAATGAATCAATAATCAAGCTAAATCCAATAGCAACCTTTCGAGAAGAAGAAGGAATAACACTGGTACTATCAGAAGAAATAGCTAAAAAAAATAATTTAGACTACCAGGTACTTCTTCAAAAAATCACTCTGCAAGTTCACTCAAGTTTAGAAGCTGTGGGACTAACTGCAGCTATTTCTGCGGCACTAACAAAAGCCGATATTTCTGCCAATGTCATTGCTGGATATTATCATGACCATGTATTTGTACCCAAAGACAAAGCACAACTTGCACTTAAAGTACTTACTGAGTTAAGTAATTAAACAAGTAGAAAATAATGGAAATAAGCAATACAAGCAAAAAACTTAATATTGTTCAGCTCACGTCTTCTGAGACTCTCGCTATTAGGCATACGGTTTTATGGCCAAAGGAAACCCTCGATTTTTGTAAAGTTGAGGGAGATAAAGATGCTTTACATTATGGAATAAAAAAAGATGACAAACTTGTTTGTGTTGCATCAATTTTTATCAATGGTAATTCTGCTCGACTAAGAAAGTTTGCAACTTTAGTGGAATTTCAAGGGCAAGGTATAGGAAGTTTTCTCATCGAACATATTTTACTTGTTTTACAAGAGAAAAACATCAAGACTTTTTGGTGTGATGCCAGACAAAAAGCAAGCTCTCTTTATGAAAAATTTGGAATGAAAAAAAAAGGAGAAGTATTTTATAAAGCAGATATTCCTTATATTGTTATGGAAAGAACCTTTTAATACTATGCAAGCATTAATATTTTGGTGGTTACATAATCAAGAGTTTTATTCTACCTTACAACAAAAAGCCATTGAACCCTTACAAAAAAATGGACAGAATAAAAGTTGGGCAGATATTGGTTGTAGTACAGGTTTATTATCTAGGCTTGCTGCAAAACTCAACTACACTGTTACTGGATATGATATAGATAAAAACTCATTAAAAATGGCCTCTTTTTTATCAAGAAAGTACAAAAACCTAAGTTATGAACAGAAAGATTTCAATACCTTGAATGGAGCCTATGATGTAATAAGTGCCACTTCACTTTTAAGCGTGGTTCCAAAAAAACAAGAAGCATTAATAAAACTAATATCACTACTACGAGATACAGACTCTACACTTGTTCTTATAGAACCAACATCAAGACTTACAAGAAAAAATGTTTGGAAGAACATAAGTGATTTAAAATCTTTTTGTTATTACAAAGGGCTTTTATTGTGGGCAAAAGCCAGAGAAAACAAAGCCATAGATTACAAGATTTTTGATAGTTTGAAAGATATTACTTTTACAAAAGAATACCATTTAGATGAGATGATTTCCATTACCTACGTACAAAAAACATAACACAAATACCAACTCCCATCTCTCTCAACTTTTAGCTCTCTTTGGTTAAGCTATAAAATCAATTATAGATAAACTTATATTTTAAAAAGGCTCTAGATGTTAGATTTAAATACTTGGATACTCTTTATTGCAGCTGCACTTGGTCTTGCCTTTGCACCTGGACCTGGTATGTTGTATGTATTGTCACAAACCATGAATGGTGGAAAATCAGCAGGATTGGCTTCTACTTTTGGGGCATCTATTGGAGGAACATTTCATGTATTTGCAGCTGCATTTGGAATTTCAGCAATCCTAGCAAGCTCTGCGCTTGCATTTTCATTAGTGAAATACATTGGAGCAGCTTTTCTTATCTATCTTGGCCTCAAGATGCTTTATTCTGCTTATAAAGGCAACAAACCTAAAATCCTAGAGTCAGCGAATAAAGTAGAGAGTAAGGTAAATTTCAAGTCTGTTTTTTTACAAGGTATTTTAGCAGAAGCTCTTAATCCAAAAACAGCCATCTTCTTTTTGGCTTTTATTCCGCAATTTGTATCTGTAAGTCAAGGGGCAGTATTTGGGCAATTTATTCTTCTGGGGATGATTGTTGTAATTGCAAACGCTATTCCTGATTTAATGATTGTTTTGTTTTCAAAACCTGTTGAAAAGTTATGGAAAGACAATCAACGATTTAGAATTATACAAGAGGCAGTATCGGGTATTTGTTTGATGGGCTTAGGTGTGTTTTTAGCACTGAGTGATTCTAATAAACATATAACCTCAATGGGTAAACAACAATAACTTTATACGAAGTTTTTACCTGAAGACTCTAGAGTTGAGCTCAGTTTATATCGAGAACTTGGATAAAAAAGCTTAGAATAACTGGCCACATCTTCATTTGATATAACTATTCTTGATATGAGCAAACAAGGCTCTGAAGCTTCAATGTCTAAGTACTTTTGTATATTTTCATTTACCAAAGTAGCTTCAATATTATTTTCAACTTTTTGAACGGGACAGTTTTTTTGTAAGTATTCACTGGGAGTCATTTTTTTAAAGTCTTGATTGATGTAATCTGGTGCTATATTGGGTTTAATATAACGTACATCAAAACGTACGGGTACATTATTTTCTTTGTGAATCATTTTTGATACAAATATCTTTTGATCTTTTACAACATTTAAGACACGAGCAACTTGCTCATTGGCTTTTACTTCTTCTAAACATAAAAGTTCGTTACTGTATACATTTCCTCTTCCAATAATTTCATCGGAAATATTTTGTAAATCTAAAATCGAGGTTTGTGCTTTTTGGTGGGTGACAAAAGTACCACTTCTTGGAAATCTGACCACTACGCCTTCAAGTACCAATTCACTAATAGCCTTATTTACTGTGGGTCTGCTTGTTTTAAACATCTCACATAATTCCATTTCTGTAGGTATTTTATCGTCAGGAAGGTAAGTCTTATCATTGATTTTTTCTTTGATAAACTCTTTTATCTCTTTGAAAAGTGGGATTCTTGTGGCCAATTTATATCCTCAGTTTGTATATTTGCAAAGTTTATCTAAAGATAGCACAAAGCTATCTTTAGCAAAGTACTCATGATTCTACTAGAAACTTGGTACTAATTTTTCATCTAAAAATTTGTTATAAATCCCAGATTGAACCACTTTCATAGCAGCTTCAATGTCATCTGTAAAATATCTGTCTTCCTCATAAAAAGTGACTTCATTTCTAATGATTTTTTTCGCTTCTTCAATTTTGTGCGTTGAAAGTTTAGGTGCTCTAAAATCCATACCTTGTGCAGTAGAAAGTAACTCAATACCTAAAATACCTGCAGTATTTTCAGCCATATCTGCCAATCTTCGTCCAGCATAGGTAGCCATTGAAACATGGTCTTCTTGATTGGCTGATGTTGGAAGAGAGTCAACACTACTTGGATGTGCCAAGGCTTTGTTTTCACTAGCAAGTGCAGCTGCTGTTACTTGAGCAATCATAAAACCAGAATTGATTCCACCATTGTTTACTAAGAAAGGAGGCAGTTGACTTAAATGTTTATCTACTAATAATGCCATTCTTCTTTCACTTAATGCACCTATTTCACTAATAGCAAGAGCCAGATTATCACTTGCAAAGGCAATAGGTTCAGCATGGAAATTTCCACCTGAAATTACATCTTGTTCATCTACAAAAATTAGTGGATTATCAGTAACTCCATTTGATTCAGTTAAAAGTGTTTCGGCTGAGTTTCTTATTTGATTTAAACAAGCACCCATTACTTGTGGTTGACATCTAATCGAATATGGATCTTGGACTCTTGTACAATCTATATGTGATTGTGAGATTTCACTCTCATCACCCAATAAATCTCTGTACATTTTTGCTGCATCAATTTGCCCTTTGTGACCTCTGATAGTATGGACTCTGTTATCAAAAGGAGCACGACTCCCCAGCACTGCTTCTACACACATAGAACCAATTACAATAGCACTTGCAAATAAATCTTCAGCATGGAATAATCCCTCGAGAGAAAAAGTAGTTGATAGTTGAGTACCATTTAACAATGCTAATCCTTCTTTTGCTCCCAATACAATTGGTTCCATTCCTACTTTCTTGAGTCCCTCAGTAGCCTTTAAAATCTCACCTTTGTAGTTAACATACCCATAACCAAGTAATATTGCACTCATATGTGCCAATGGTGCTAAATCACCACTTGCTCCCACTGAACCTTTTTTAGGAACACAAGGGTAAAGTTCTTTGTTTACAAGGTTAATAAGTGCTTGAATAACTTTTAGTCTGATTCCTGAATAACCTAAAGATAAAGAATTTATTTTTAATGTAATCATCAACCGCACCGTATCATTTGAAACATAATCACCCATTCCAGCACTGTGCGATAAAACAATTCTTCTTTGTAAATCTTCTAAATCTTCTTTTGCAATTTTTGTATTCGCTAAAAGCCCAAAACCTGTATTTACTCCATAGACTGTTCTATCTTCATCAACAATATTTAAAATCGTTTCATTAGCTTTTGCAATCTTTTCAGTTGCACTTTCATCTAAAGTAATAAATGTTTGCTCTTTGCTTATTCTTCTTAAATCTTGTAGACTTAATTGTCCTGGAACTAAATTTAATTTAAACATCTTAATTATCCTTTATCATTGGTAGATCTAGTTTTTGTTCTTTTGCTTTGTTAATTGCAAGATCATATCCCGCATCAGCATGTCGCATAACACCAGTAGCTGGGTCATTTGTCAATACATTGTTCAATCTTACATGTGCTTCAGGGCTACCATCAGCTACGATTACAACTCCTGAGTGTTGAGAAAATCCCATACCAACTCCCCCACCATGATGTAATGATACCCAAGTAGCACCACCTGCAGTATTTAATAAAGCGTTTAATAATGGCCAATCTGAAACCACATCAGAGCCATCTTTCATAGCCTCTGTTTCTCTATTGGGAGATGCAACTGAACCTGAATCTAAGTGATCACGACCAATAACAATCGGGGCTTTTAATTCGCCATTTTTAACCATTTCGTTAAATGCTAAACCAGCTTTCGCTCGATCACCTGCTCCTATCCAGCAAATTCTTGCAGGAAGTCCTTGGAAGTGAATCTTTTCTCTTGCACCATCTAACCATGTATGCAGAGATTTATTTTCTGGAAATAATTCTTTCATTTTGGCATCTGTTTTATAAATATCTTCTTTATCCCCTGATAGGGCAACCCATCTGAATGGTCCAGTTCCTTCACAAAATAAATCACGAATATATAAAGGTACAAATCCTTTAAAATCAAAAGCATTGTCAACACCCGTTTCTAGTGCCATTTGTCGAATGTTATTACCATAATCAAAAGTTGGAATTCCACGTTCGTGAAAACCTAACATCGCTTTTACTTGTACTGCCATTGACTCTTTTGCTTCTTTAACAACTTGATCAGGGTTACTAACTCTTTGCTCAATTGCTTTTTCTAAGCTCCATCCAATAGGAAGGTATCCATTTAGTGGATCATGGGCACTCGTTTGGTCTGTAACTGCATCAGGTAAGAAATCACTCTCTAGTATTTGAGGAAAAATTTCAGCTGCATTTCCTAGTAAACCCACAGAGATGGCCTTATTTTCGGACTTTGATTTTTTTAGTAAATTTTTTGCTTCTTCTAAAGTATACGCTTTGTAATCACAATATCCCGTTTCAATTCTTTTGTCTATTCTTGTTTCATCACACTCAACAGCTAACATTGAGGCACCTGCCATTGTAGAAGCTAGGGGTTGAGCACCTCCCATTCCTCCCAGACCTCCTGTAAGTATCCACTTACCACTTAGGTCACCATCAAAATGTTTTTTACCCATTGAAACAAATGTCTCATATGTCCCTTGAACAATACCTTGAGAACCAATATAAATCCAAGAACCAGCAGTCATTTGACCATACATCATTAGACCTTTTTTGTCCAACTCATTAAATGTTTCCCATGTAGCCTTATATGGAACAATGTTTGAATTTGCGATTAATACACGAGGAGAATTTTCATGTGTTTTGAATACACCCACTGGTTTACCAGATTGAACCAAAAGTGTTTCATCAGCTTCCAGTCTTTCTAATACTTCAACTATTTTGTCAAAACATTCCCAGTTTCTTGCAGCTTTTCCAATTCCACCGTATACAACTAAATCTTCAGGACGTTCAGCCACTTCTGGATCTAAATTGTTTTTCAACATTCTCAATGCAGCTTCTGTTAACCAAGACTTAGCCGTTATTTTTGTACCAATTGGTGATTTAATTACTCTTTTTTCACTCATTGTTTGTCCTTAATAAATATGTTTTTATTCCGTATTATACATACAAAAATTATAATTGTCAATACAATTAAATATTTTTTTCTATTTTCTTCTTGCAAAATTAAATTATATTTGAAATAAATCCCTATAATACAGTACTTATCTTAAATTAAGAAAATTTAATATTTTCGAAAAATGATAAGAAACTGGATATTAATTGTAAATATTTTTCAAATTATTTCAATTTATAGTTTAAATATGTTACAATTGTTAATACAATTAAACTAAAAGAGTGGACTATGATTATATACGACAAAATATGGACAAATGCAAACTTGGTATTGTTCAATGAGAACGATGAACTTAGCATTCAAGAAAACATGTTAATCGCAAGTAAAGATAAAAAGATTGCAAAAATCACTTCTATGGACAATATAGATTTACTTAAGGCAAGTGAAATTATTGATGTAAAAGAAAAGCTTATTACAGCTTCACTTATTGATTGTCACACCCATTTAATTTATGGAGGTAACAGAGCCAATGAATTTGAGCAGAGATTAAATGGCGTCTCGTATTCACAAATTGCAGCAAATGGCGGAGGAATTGCCTCAAGTATAAAAAGTACAAGAGAACAATCCTTTGATGATATATACAAAAGCTCTGCAAAACGTCTTGAGTCTCTCATTAAGGAAGGCGTCACGACCATTGAAATTAAAACAGGTTATGGTTTAGATATTAACAGTGAAACCAAGATGTTAAAGATTGCAGCTAAACTAGAACTTAACTATCCCATACATATAGAAAAAACTTTTCTAGGAGCCCATGCAGTTCCGCCTGAGTTTAATAAAGATGCGGATGCATATATCAATTATATCTGTGATACGATGTTAGATGAGATACATGAATTGGGGCTTGTTACTTGTGTTGATGCCTATACTGAACATTTGGCATTTAACTTAGAGCAAACAAACAAAGTATTTACAAAAGCAAAAGAACTTGGACTTAATGTCAAACTTCATTCTGAACAGTTTTCACAAATGGGTGCTACTAAGCTAGCTTGTTCTTTTGATGCACTTAGCGTTGACCACCTGGAGTATTGTGATGAAGAATCGGTTCTTGCTATGAAAAAAAGTAATACCGTTGCTGTTTTATTACCTGGGGCTTACTATTTTTTACGTGAGACTAAAATGCCTCCTATTGATTTATTCCGTAAACACAAGGTTCCTATTGCCATTGCCACTGATTTAAACCCAGGAACTTCGGCTTTATGTTCTTTACAACTCATGATGAACATGAGCTCTGTTATTTTTGGTTTAACGGTTTCAGAGGCTTTTTTAAGTGTCACCAAACACGCTGCTCAAGCGTTGGGACTTGGAAGTTCTAAAGGTTCATTAAAAGAGGGATTTGATGCAGATTTTTGTGTTTGGGATATAGAACATCCAAGAGATTTAATTTGCTCTTATATGCCAAACTCTTTACAATATAGTGTAGTACAAGGAGAAAAAGTAAATGTATAAAAAAGCAGATAAAGCATTATGGCAAGGTAGAATTGATAGGGAAGATGGTGAGTTGGGCAAAAGATGGCATGAGAAAATCAAACTTCTCAATACACCTTTTAAAAAAGAAAAAGCCATTAGCTTACTTGGTTTTGCTTGTGATGAAGGAGTTAAAAGAAACAAAGGAAGAGTTGGTGCCGTATATGGATGTGATAGTTTAAAAAGTGCAATGGGAAATTTCGCCTATCACATAGAGAACTCAACACTTTGTGATGCGGGAAAAATTGTTGCAACATCTGACCTTGATAAATCCCAAAGCATCTTATCTAAAAATGTAAAAAAACTTTTAAAACAAAATCATTTCCCTATTATCTTAGGAGGGGGTCATGAAGTTGCATATGGAAGTTTTCTTGGATTATATAATTCTCTTAAAAAGAAAAAAGATATTGCCATCTTAAACTTTGATGCCCACTTTGATTTACGAGTGGCAAGTGAAGCAACTTCAGGCACTCCATTTTCACAAATTGCGACATTATGTCAACAAGACAAGGTAGACTTTAATTATATGTGTGTAGGTCTATCAAAAGCTTCCAATACAAAAGCTTTACTTGCCCATGCAAAAAAACTAAAAGTCAAACATATATTTGATACAAAAACAACATACAATAACTTTACAAAGGTCATCAACAAAATTGATCTGTTTTTGACAAAAAAAGAGCATATTTACATTACCATTGATACTGATGTATTCAAAGCTTCAAGTGTTCCAGCAGTTAGTGCTCCAGCTGCAAGGGGAATTGACTTAGATATTACTTATGATATTTTAGAACATTTGTTTTCAAAATACAGAAATAAAATAAGACTTGTGGACCTTGCTGAGTTTAATCCGAAATATGATATTTCAGATATGGGACGAACAGCCGTTGCTAGATTGGTATTTGATATTGTTAGTTTAGCTGATAAATACGTTTTGAAATACAGTTAATCCAGATGACTTAATTTGTAAATCAGTCCATTTTTAAACTCAAAAATGGATTTGGTTTCAAAGGCAATAGCATCACCTTTTTTCCCAAGCCCTTCAATGTCAATAGCAAGGGTTGCTTTGAAATAAAAGTTTACAATGGTTTGCTGCTCTTTTTCAACAAAACCCTCAATAATTTGTTTTCTGAAACTGTAGTTATTTTGAGAAACAAGACTTATTTGTCTAAAGTGATGTTTCCCTTTAGTACTAAAGCTTACTTTTCCATTCACAATATTTTCAAAAATACAATCTGCATGCATACAAGACATCATGGTTTCTATATCAAAATCGTTGTAAGCACTGTTATATTTTTGGATAATTTCTTTCATTTAAAAACCTTCTGTATTTTCATCTGTTATAATACCTCAAAATTATACAGAAGAAAATATGAACAAATCATTATTAATTACAGCTATAGCATCCAACCAAGGTAAAACAGTTTTAAGCACTGCTTTATTATATCATTTCAGAAAATCTGTGCGTCCTTTTAAAGTGGGGCCTGATTACATTGACCCTCAGTTTCACGAGGTGATTTGTCAAACACCCTCTGTAAACCTTGATTCATTTATCATGAATGAGAATCAAGTCAAGTGGATTTATAATCACTACAATGATAAAGACATTTCTATACTTGAGGGAGTAATGGGTTTTTATGATGGAAGTGACAAAGGATGTAGTGCGTATACAATGTCCAAACTTTTAAATGTACCCAGCATATTATTGCTAGATGGGAGTGGTTCTTATACAACAGTGAGTGCGGTATTAAAGGGTCTTAAAACCTATAAAAGTGACAATACCATTAAAGCTGTTGTGCTAAACAAACTCTCTTCAAATATGCACTATTCATTAATCAAAAAACAAATAGAAGAGGACTTTAACGATATAACCGTACTTGGATACATCGAGAAAAATCTTGAAGTACTGAGTAGTACTCATCTTGGTTTGGAATTAAAAAATGCAAAAGAAGAAGTACTCGAACAGCTCTCAAAAGAAGTTTTAAAACACATTGACTTGGAAAAACTCATTGAAGTATCCCAAAGTTTAAACAACGTAGTTCCCAATGAGGGGTATCCCTTTAAATCCTTTACAAAAATCAATAAAAAAATTGCTGTAGTTAAGGACGAGAACTTTTCATTTATCTATCATGATAATATTGAATTTTTAAAGGAGCTGTTTGAGGAAGTCATTTTTGTAAATGCCATCAAAGATGAGTCTATTCCCAAAGAATGCCATGCGGTTTTTCTTCCAGGAGGTTATGTGGAAACCAAAAGTGCTTATGAAAAAATAGCACAATCAGGCTCCTTCAAACATTCACTTATTGAACACTCAAAACAGAAACATATTTATGCAGAATGTGCGGGACTTTTATATCTTTCAAATCAAGTGGATTCTTATAAAATGAGCGGGGTATTAGATTTAAACTTTGAACTTAAAGATAAACGAAGTAGATTAGGCTATTATTACGCCAACAATGCCACAAAAGGCCATGCTTTTCATTATACTAAAGCTATTGATGCCCCTGATGGATTACATCTTTTATCTAAAAAAATTGATGGTAAATCAGAATTTGGTTCATGGAAAACACGTAATACAATGGGAACATATTTACATACTATGTTTCGTAATAATTTACATATAGTAAAGGAATATTTTGGAATTTAAACGAGAAGAACCACCTATAAATATCGGTGCAGACATATCAGTTAGGTCATTTGAAATGATTGAAGAAGAACTTCAGGATTTTGACCAAATTAAAAATTTTGACGAAAAAGAATTAGCAATTATAAGTAGACTAATACATACTTCAACTTGTTTTGAAGAAGTATTAAATAATATTTACTTCAGTGACAATTCAATTGAAAATATCAAAGCTTTACTTCAAAAAAAAGCCAAGATAATTGTTGATGTAAATATGATTAAAGTAGGTCTGAGCGATTTCTACCTCAAAACCTACGAAAATGACGTTGTTTGTTATATCAATGAACCATTTACTTATGAAGCTGCAGAAAAAAACAAAACGACTCGTTCCTATGCAGCAGTGGTAGAAGCTGTTAAAAAGCACAAAGACGAGCCAATGATTTTAGCTTGTGGAAATGCCCCTACTTTTATTTATGCAGCAATTAATACAATGCTAGAACTAAAAGTAGATTTAAAAAATGTAGCGCTTTTACTCTTTCCAGTTGGTTTTGTAAACGTAGTTGAGAGTAAAGATTATGGAAGAAAATTTTGTGATCATTTTGGAGTAAGTGGAATTATCATGCAAGGTAGATTTGGTAGTTCAACCATGACAGTTGCAACATTACATGCAATTTACAAATTAATAAAAGATTATGATGGAACCGAAAAATACAACGGAAAATAAAACAGTAGAGAGACGATTTAATATCTTTGGCTCTGAAGTTGAGGATAAAAGATTTAATCTCATGGGAAGTGAAGTAGTAGATGGCTTCGCGTGTAAACCAAAAAAACTTGACCCTACAAAACCCATCATGCACTTTAAGACACATATTTTTGTCTGTGATGATGAACGTTGCAGTAAGGCTCACAAAAGTGATCACTTTGCGGATGACTTAAGAACCATTCTTAAAGAAATCAACTTACATAAAGGTGAAAATAGAATCAAAATAAGCAGAACAAACTGTTTTGGTGCTTGCCGCTTTAGAAGTGTCGCAAATATTTGTGAAAATACCAGAGCCAATGGCTTTGTGCCCAATAACAACATTTTTCTGAAAAATGTACATAAATTTGACAGAGAAAAATGGGTGAGCCTTTTTGAAAGTTTAGGTCAAAATAAATTAATCGACGAGTTGGATTTTAAACAAGTTCCAATGTCAGAACCTAAGGAATACAAACGATGAATTTTATAGTACCCGTAAGCCATGACAACAAAGACAATGCCAATATTACACTTTTAGAAGAGGTTAAATACTGGGCATACATAGAAATGGGTGAGGGAGAAATGAACAAATGCGATTTTTTCACCACAAGAGAAGAGATTCAAGAATATGTTGAATGTGTTGTAGTAAAAAATGACAAAGAGTATGTGTGGCCTTTTATGGAAGAGAATATTATGGTTTTAGTTGCTCCTGAACAAAACTCTATTGAAGAAATAGTCTCTGCATATATGTTCAGAGAACTTCACGACCTAAACGTATAGCCGTCAATAATGGAAAAAAAAGAGCTTAGGAAAGGATACACCACAGGAGTATTTACCTCTTTGGCTTTTAAATGCGCCTTGGAGGCTTTTTTAAATACCCACAGTACTGCAATATCCAAAACAAACAAAAATGATAATGACGATTTAGATGTAACTAAAGGCTGCGAAATCGTTGTAACTATTAGCTCTGATTTAGAAAAGTTGGAACTAAATACAACTTTTCAAAAACCCCATTTACTCAAAAATAAATCCAATACGATCAATATTTATGCAGGTTTAGGAGTAGGAGTAGTTACAAAAAAAGGGCTAAAAGTATCGCCTGATTATCCAGCAATCAATCCCAGGCCTATGCAAGCTTTAGAGGAAATATTTAATTTATATACGAATAATTATACGAATTTAAATATGTATTGTAGTGTGAGTGTAACCAATGGTGAAGAAATAGCAAAACAAACAGCTAACGCTAAAGTTGGTGTTATTGGTGGGATATCAATACTTGGTACTAAAGGAATTGTAAAACCAATATCAAGCTCTGCATATATTGACTCTGTTGCAACTGAAATAAATTTTGCGAACAGTAATGCGTATGATGTATTAATCTTTACCTTGGGTAACAGTTCTCTCAAAGCTGCACAAGATAAGTACGATGATGAACAAATTATTGAAGTGGGTAATTTTGTCTATGATTCCATAAAAATTGCCC
>Ga0209707_1001204_pt1 | contig 14825 bp, 12 predicted proteins | sample EN4Hudsemesocosm_FD_184630 | JGI IMG/M metagenome (GOLD analysis project Ga0209707, IMG submission 184630) | Methane-oxidizing microbial communities from mesocosms in the Hudson Canyon - EN4B Hudson Canyon (SPAdes) (version 2) | ecosystem: Environmental > Aquatic > Marine > Cold seeps | place... | reverse complement strand
ATATGCAGTATAGAGTTTTGTTAACATTAAAATTGATGGATGATGGTAAGCTGGTTCTTATTGATGTTGGTGATCATGCTATATATGGGCATTAACGATTCTACTTATTCCGTGTCTTGGAGCAGCGAAATTGACATTAGTGAATATGAGTTATGGCTATAAACACACACATGACGGCTGTAAATAAACACTAAAGTATTTGTAATAATTTGTGGGTACTGTAAACCACGTTGATTGCCCCGTGATTATATCGATTTCAATCGAGTCTGACCCTTTTGGTTCCTGCTTTTGGTTCCTGCTTTTGGTTCCTAACCCTTTTGGTTCCTTTTGGTTCACTTTTGGTTCATTGCAACCTTAACTGAAGGCATGGTTGCTTAACCAAATAATTAAAGGATTAGAACGCGCTTTGATGTACTTTAATGTTGGTATAGAATGACCCCTGAAATTTTCAGAAATCCATCGGATATGTTTCGGGCTGACCTTCGCTTAAAACAGGGATGATTTTTAGTCCGCAGTAGGCGAAGGGAAATTTGCCAATCCGAAGTGATATGGAATATCGCTCGGGAGGCTAAAATTTTATCCCGATGAGCCGTAAAGCCATTTGAGGTAGGTTTAACTATGCTGCTTTGTGCATAGTTGAACCGAACGCAGGGCGTGCTGGGGCACTGTTGATTCGCCGTGGGGCGAATCGATTTTTGCGACAGGAGTCCAAAAATATTTAGTGAGCCACACAGTGGCGCGCTAGCTTAAAAATCAAGGTACAACGTGAAGAAACCTGACAGCTCAGAAGTATTCGTAGATTATACTGACACCGGAATTGTTAACATGAAGCAAATAAAAAGTAAGCAAGACTTAGCTATCAATGGTGCAAGGCCAGCTTTTGAGCAGGCTCTTCATGTTGGACGACCCAACATGGGCAGCAGGGAAACTTTCCTAAAATATGCCAATGAAATATTTGACCGGCGCTGGTTCTCAAACAATGGCCCATGCGTACAAGAATTGGAAAAGAAGCTTGCCGACCACTTGCAAGTTAAACATTGCATAGCTATGTGTAACGGCACCATCGCCTTGGAAATTGCTATTAGAGCATTAGGGTTAACAGGTGAGGTTATTGTTCCATCCTACACCTTCATCGCCACCGCCCACGCCCTACAATGGCAACAAATCACCCCCGTCTTTGCCGACATAAACCCACAAACCCACACCCTAGACCCCGAAGCAGTAAGAAAAATGATCACCCCGCGTACCACGGGTATTATTGGTGTTCATTTATGGGGACGGCCTTGTGACGTAGACGGCCTACAACAAATTGCAGACGAACACGGCTTACAACTACTGTTTGATGCAGCTCACGCATTCTCTTGTAGTCATCAAGGTAAAATGATCGGTAATTTTGGGCGATGTGAAGTCTTTAGCTTTCATGCCACCAAATTTTTTAACACCTTTGAAGGCGGCATGGTTGCCACTAATGATGACGAACTCGCCAAACAAATTCGACTCATGCAAAACTTTGGATTTTCAGGCGTAGATAACGTTATCTACCCTGGCACTAATGGCAAAATGAACGAATTATCCGCCGCAATGGGGCTGACCGGGCTGCAAAGTATTGATCAGTTTATGCTGAGTAATCAGAAAAACTATCAACACTATCAAGACGGCATCGCCGACATAGATGGACTACAGTTAATTGAATACAAACCGCAAGAAAAGAATAACTACCAATACATCGTCATGGAAGTGAGCGACAGCTTTCCAATGAGCCGGGATCAATTGGTCGAAGTATTGAGAGCAGAAAACATCCTCGCCAGAAAATACTTTTGGCCAGGCTGTCATAATATGGAACCTTATCGCTCACTTTATCCCCATGCCGGCCTAATGTTACCTAAAACCCAGCAACTGGCTGACCGGGTTATTGTGTTGCCTACGGGGACAGCAATGACACCTAGTTCTCTTAACGTGGTTTTGAATATTTTTGATACTTTAAAAAAGACATAGGGAAATACACTAATGAATATTTTATTTACATCTGTGGGAAGGCGGGGGTATTTATTGGAATATTTTCGTGAGGCGCTGTTAGGGAGGGGTGAGGTCCATGCTGCAAATAGTAGTTCTGAAGCTCCTGCTTTTTATTCTGCGGATAAGACTGTAATCACTCCACTCATTTATTCGGAAGATTACATAGATTTTATTTTTGACTATTGTTTGAGTGAGGATATTCGAGCAATTATACCTTTGTTCGATATTGATATACCAATTCTTGCTGCTCAGAATGATAGGTTTAGTGAGGCTGGAATTAAGCTCATTGTTCCTCCCTTAGATAAAGCAATAATTTGTAATGACAAATTGAAGACAACTAATTTTTTACGTGAAAGAGGGTATTTAACTCCTGATACTTTTGTCTCATTAGATTCTGTATATGAAGCCATTGATAGAAAAGAAATTAACTTTCCGTTAATAATTAAGCCTCGATGGGGAATGGGATCTATTGGCGTACAAAGAGCGTTTAATTTAGACGAGCTTAGAATTATGTTTTCTATTGTTTGTAGAGAGGTTTTTACAACCTATCTTAAATATGAATCAGCTACAGATATTGATGAGGCTGTTATTGTTCAAAACATGTTACCAGGGCAAGAGTTTGGTTTGGATGTTGTGAATGATCTTGATGGTAAATATATTGCCACCTTTGTAAAAAGAAAGGTGGCAATGCGATCAGGGGAAACAGATATAGCAAAAATAGAAAATAATAAAGATTTAATTGACTTAGGTGAAAAGATAAGCGGTGATATTGGTCATTTGGGTAATTTAGATATTGATGTTTTTAAGGATGGTGATCAAATTTATATACTTGAGCTTAATGCACGTTTTGGAGGGGGGTATCCTTTTTCGCATTTAGCAGGGGCAGATGTGCCAAGAGCGATTGTGAGCTGGTTAATGGGGGAAAGTATAAAATCTGATTGGTTAACAGTAACAGATAAAACTTTAGGGTTTAAAGATATTAAAATTAGAGAAGTGTGTGAAAAAAATATTGCTTGAACAAATATCACAGAAAAAAATTCAAATATATTTTGAAAATAATTTTGATGTGTTGGAGGAAATGTTTGAGCGTGTAAATCTAATTGAATACTCAATAAAATTAAGTTTAAACGCTAAGCACTTTTGCTTATTTCAACAGGATGAAGTAGTTGGCTTTATGGCTGCGTATTTTAATGATGTGGAAAATAAAATTGCATATATTTCAACAGTTTCCATTTTTCCACAATTTCAAGGGCAAGGAGTAGGGGGGGAGATGCTGGATAAAGCTTGTTGTTATGCAAATAAACTAGGGTTTAAGGTTGTAAGGCTACAAGTTAGAAAAAATAATGATGGAGCTTTGAGGTTTTACATTAATCATGGTTTTTCTAAAGTAAAAACTTTAGAAGAGAGCTACATCTATGAAAAGAAAATCAGTTAATTATTATTTTGAATTATGGCGGAATGTGATATTTGGATGAATCATTAGACGATGGATAACCTAAAATCAAAAAGCATAAAAGCCTTTATCTGGGACTTTGTGGGAAAAATATTAACTCAGGGCATGAGTTTTATTTTTTCCATTTTTTTGGCTCGTTTATTATCGCCCAGTGAGTTTGGCTTAATCGCAATGATCATGGTAATTATTGGTATCGCCAGTGTGTTTACTGATATTGGCTTGGGCGGCGCTTTAATACAACGCTCTCGCTTATTGCCCGTGCATTTTAGCTCGGTTTTTTATTTTAACTTAGCCATCGGCTTGTTACTGAGTATTATTTGCTATGTTAGTGCTGGCTGGGTGGCGGTTTTTTACGACAGCCCAGAACTAGAGCTTTTAACGCAAGTGATGGCAGTGTCTTTTGTGCTGTCTGCCTTTGGCAGCGTACAAGCCACCAAATTACGCAAAGACTTAAACTATGCGGCATTAACCCGCGCTAGTTTTATTGCCTCATTACTCAGCGGCGGCGTAGGGGTGGCGTTGGCGTTTCAGGGGGCGGGCGTTTGGAGCTTGGTCGCACAAAACTTGCTCATGGGCTTGGTGTTTAATGTGGCTGTCTGGCACTTTAGTGCATGGCGACCGGCACTGGCGTTTTCCTTTAAGGCGTTAAAGCAGTTATGGGGCTTTGGTTTTCGGATGTTTTTGGTCGGCTTGTTGGATGCGATATATACCCGACTGGATTATTTAGTGATTGGTAAGTTGTTTTTGCCCGCGACCTTGGGGTTCTTTCATCGGGCTAAGTCATTAAATTTAATGGTGACACGTTATTCCTCGGGCAGTTTAATGTCTGTTTTATTGCCAGTTCTCAGCCAGATAAAGAATAATGTTCCACAATTTAAAAATATAGTTAGGCGAACGCTTGGCATTATAAGCATTATAAGTATGTTTATTGTGGGAAGCTTATATTTGGTGGCAGATGAACTAATTATATTGTTGTTTTCTGATAAATGGATGGATTCGACTTACTATTTTAAAATATTAGTTTTAAGTGGTGCTTCATACCCTATTAACTCACTACTTGTATCTGTATTAAGTAGTCGAGGAAAATCAAAAATATTTTTAAGAGCAGCTCTTTTAAAAAAAAGTATTGGTGGGTTAAACCTATTAAATCTTTATCTGTATGGTATTGAAAGTTATCTTTATGGGCTTATTCTAGTGTCTATTCTTGCTACGAGTATTAGTGTTTTTATGGCAGCTCGTGAAAGTAGGATAGCAGTTAGTTTTTTTTATAGGACAATTATAGCTCAAGTAATAGTGTTGATCGTGTCTATAAAAAGCACACAATATTTTTTTGAGAGTATAGATTATGAATTATCTAACTTGTTTGTTTTTATGTTAGCTAAAGGGTCTATTTTTTCAATTATATTTATAACAATGAATCTTGTTTTAAGAGTGAAAGCATTTTTATTTATTATTGAGCAAGGTCAGAAAACTTTAAAAAAGAGGTCGTTAAGATGAATATTTATGGTTTGCGAAAAAAAATAAAGGTGTTCTGTATTGGTCAAAATAAGACCGGCACTACATCAATCGAGAAAGTGTTAAAGCAATTAGGCTATAAAATGGGAAATCAGCAAAAAGGAGAGCTATTAACTCATGAGTGGGCAGTGCGGAATTTTAAAAATATCATTAAACTCTGTAAAACAGCCGATGCTTTTCAAGATGTCCCTTTTAGTAATGATTTTACTTACCAAGCATTAGATATAAGTTTTCCAAAATCAAAGTTTATTTTAACTGTACGAGAAAATAAAGATGTTTGGTTTGATTCTATTACACGGTTTCATACCAAAATAGTCGGTAAGGGGCGGCTACCTACCGCTGATGATTTGAAAGGCTTTAAATATCGCTATCAGGGCTTTATGTGGGAAGCTGCACAAGTCAAGTATGGTATTAATGAAGATACATTATATGATCGTGAGATATACACTAATCAGTATGAAAATCATAACAAGCGGGTGTTAGATTATTTTAAGCATAGACAGGAGGATCTTTTGGTTTTAGATATAGCAGAAACTGATGCAATGGAAAAAATTTATGACTTTCTAGGTCAAAAATATTCTGGCGAGAAAATGCCTCACCTGAACAAGTCTGCATAATTAAACGGCGTATAACGAATGGCTAACAAAACACAAGAACAAATTATGCAAAACTGGGGTGGACGTGATCTGCCGCTGCTGAGTGTGTGTTGCATTACTTTTAATCACGAGGGTTATATTGCTGAGGCTTTGGATAGCTTTTTAATGCAAGAAACTGATTTTCCTTTTGAGGTGATCGTGCGTGATGATTGCTCTGCAGATCGCACGGCAGAGATAATTCGAACTTATGAACAGCAATATCCGTTAATTATTAAGCCTATTTATGAAGCTGAGAATCAGTATTCTAAGGGTGTTAGACCCATGCCGGTGGTTTTTAAGCAAACCAAGGGTGAATATTTAGCCTTGTGTGACGGCGATGATTATTGGACGGATCAACATAAATTACAACATCAGGTGGATTTTTTAGCGGCTCATTTGGATTATTCTGTTTGTTATACGGCGGCAAATATCATAAATGATGAAGGAAAACAGATAGGCATCATTAATGAATTTGGTGATTCTGATGAAAAAACGATGATTTCTGGGCTGGGTTCTGTAATTACGGGTTCTATGATGTTTAGACGGTTTGATTTGTCAGAGTGGATGGGGTTAGCTAATGTAAAAGTGTTTAATGGAGATGCAGTTTTATGGCACTTTCTAGGGTTTCATGGAAAATGTAAATGTTTGGATAATATTGGTAATACAGCTTATAGAGTTCACAGTGGCGGTGTTTGGGGAGGGGTTTCAAGTCATGATAAGTTCGTTAGACTATTGGGGACGTATAGTGTTATACGAACAAGCATTTTAAATAAGTTACCTAATGACTTAGAGGTGCTTGCCATGAATGACGTTAAATTTTCCATTATTTTTGAATGGTATTTTTTTATTTCGGTAAGGAGCATGAGTATTCGTGAATATGTTTTTTGTCTTAAAAAATTAGTTGAGTCCAAGGAATTAAATAGAACTAATATCTACATTTATCATGTGATTAAGATTTTAAAAAGAGCATTTAAAAAACTGTTTCGTTAAGATGAGCTATTATAAAAAATTGGAGTGGATAAGATGTCGCAACAGCAATTAGTATCAGTATTAATTCCAGTTTATAACGCTGGCGAATACCTTAAGGATGCAGTCTTAAGTATTGTTAATCAAACGCATAAAAATATAGAAATAATTATCGTTGATGATGGCAGTACGGATGGTTGTATAGATACAATCAAAGATATTTCTGACCCTAGAATACAAATAATACATCAAGAAAACAAAGGAATTGCGGTAACTTTAAATCGCGCCCTTGATCTGGCAAAAGGGGGGTACTTTGTTATTCAGGATGCGGATGATAAAAGTAATTTACAACGTATTGAAAAGCAATTAGCGTGTTTTGATCACAATTCAAAGTTAGCGGTTGTTTATGTTGGTCATGACCTGATAGTGGGTGATAAACAATTTGCTCCCTCTTTTGATGCTTTTGATGAAAAAAAATGTAGCGAGATGATCGACTCACTTCAAATACCTGCACATGATGCTTCAGGAATGTATAACTTATCGGTGATTGGGGATATGCGTTTTGATGAAACATTGCGTATTGAGCAGGGTGTAGACTTTATGTTGCGTGTCGGTGAGAAGTTCCCAATGAAATGCCTTGGTGAATGTCTTTATTCTTATCGTATAAATTACTCATCAATTACTCGCCAAGACCCTAGTAAAAATAATGTATGGGTTAATGCTGTGCGCGAAAAAGCTTGTCAGCGAAGAGGGGTGGATTTTGAACCGTATAAAACTCCGGTTAAAAAACAGTCTGTTTATTTCCAGCATCGTGATGCTGAAAGGAATATAGTTTCTCATTGCATGAGAAGTGTTTTTAATTTAAAAAATAAGGGCGATTTTGGAGAGGCTTTTTATGTTAGTTGGCAGTGTATTGGTTTACACCCTTTAGACCCCTATTTTTATAAACCAGTTATTTACGCGATTAGCCCGACGGGGCTTATTAATGTGTATCGAAGAGTTAAGGCTAACTGGTTTTAATTTTTATTAAGGAAAAATTATGCTGAATAAAATTATACTTTTAATCAGTTGCATTTTCTTTTTAGTGACGTGTTCATTTATCAGTGATTCACCTGATAGCATTTTAGGTGCGCCTGCTCCGGCAGCTGGTTTGGCGGACGTTGCACCTGTATTGTTTGATAGCAATAGCTACCAAACCAAGGGACGGAAAAAGCTGCCCTTAAAAGTCGTCCCCGGGCGACAAAGAGAAACCTATGTTAATAATCATTTGTTGTGGTCACAGAACCTTACGTTAAATCTGTTTGATGATGTTAGCGTTATTGTCAGTCGTCAACGCGTTATAGATAAGCGTGGAACTGTAACATGGATTGGTTATGTTGAAGATGCGCTGGATAGTGAGGTTTTTTTAACCGAAAAAAATGAAAGAATGACCGGCATAAGATTAGCGAGGTTGACCCTAGCAAAAACCCAAAATTAAGCTCGCCGGTATCGGTTCATTATGCAGATACGCGGATGGCTGCGTTGGCGGCGGGAACAGTGCTTGATGAGAATACTGCCTCCGTGATTGACGTTATGGTGCTTTATACTAAAAAAGCACAATTAAATGCCGGTGGAAAAAGTTAAATAGAGGCAAAAATAAGCAATGCTTTTGCGATAAACTAAAAATAATAAGGGGATAGTATGAGATTAGTAGGTGGTCAAACCATAGTTCACCCGATTGGTGCTTCTGTGCTGGTGGTGTTAGCTATTGTTGCTTTAAAAGTCCCGCGCCATTATTTGGCTATTCCTCTTTTGTTTCTTATGGTGGCTATTCCAAGCGCCCAGCGAGTGGTGATTGGTTCACTGGATTTTAGTTTTATTAGAATACTGGTGATGGTGACGGTTGCCCGTATTTACTTGAATAAACAAAATTTTCAGCTTCAGCTTGAAAAGCCAGATTATTTTATCTGCTATTGGGCGATTTGGTCTATCTTTGCTTATGGTGTTCTGATCGGGGATGTTTCGGGGGTGGTGACTCGTACTGGCTATATGGTTGATGTTGTCGGTGCCTATTATATTGGGCGTGCCTCTATAAGAACAATTGACGATATTAAAAATATAACGGTTTTTATTGGCTTTATGGCTATTCCGATGGTGTTTTTTTTTTTAATTGAGCGGGGAACAGGAAGAAATATGTTTTCTGTTTTTGGGGGGCTGTATGACTTTACTTTAATTAGGAATGGTCGGTTACGCTGTCAAGGGCCGTTTTCGCACCCTATTACGGCGGGAATTTTTTGGGCGAGTTTTTTACCGTGGCTGGCGGCGTTTTGGTATGGGGGCGGGCTTTCAAAAAGTAAATTGGCTTTGTTTATCGGCTGTGTGCTGGTCATTATTGCGAATACGGCTTCTAGTACACCCGTTATGGCGGTGTTGTTTAGCGTATTAGGTATCTCTATGTTTCCTTTAAGGAAGAAGATGCCTGCCATTAAAAACAGTATGATTTTTCTGCTTGTTATGCTGCACTTTGCTATGGAAAAACCTATATGGCATCTTATTTCTAGGGTAGACATCAGTGGTGGCTCAACAGGCGATCATCGTTATCGTTTAATTCAAGAAGCTATTAACCATATTGGGGAGTGGTGGATGGTGGGGACTATTTCAACCGCTGATTGGGGGCGTGGATTAGTCGATATTACTAATCAGTATATTCTTGAGGGTGTTAGGGGGGGGCTGCTTGGGGTGATTTTGTTTGTGGTGTTTTTGTTGAAAATTTTTACTTTAATCGGCAGGGCGCTTAAAAAATCCAATTCTAATGCTGAGTTGTGGATATTTTGGGGCGCGGGGGTGATGTTGTTTGCTCACATGATGAATTTTCTGGCGGCCTCTTATTTTGGACAGGTGACGGGCTTATTCTTCTTGTTAATGGGCTGTATTGTTTCAGTGACTAGCAATAAAGTGAGGGCGGTATAAAATGAGTGTTAATGTTTCTATTATTATAGTTAGTTAGTTACAATACAAAAAAAATGACAATTGATTGTATTCAGTCGGTTGTTGAGTAATCTAAGCCGTTGAGTTATGAAATTATTGTTTTAGATAATGATTCTTCTGATGGTTCGGCTGAAGCGATTAGTGAAAAATTTCCAGAAGTTAATCTTATTGCATCAGCAGATAATTTAGGCTTTTCTGAGGGAAATAATTATTGTGCGAAAATAGCAAAAGGCGAGTATTTGTTATTGCTTAATCCAGATACTGTTACTTTAGATAAGGCGGTAGATAAGCTATTATCTTTTTCATTAGATTATCCTCAAGCTGGAATATGGGGTGGAAGAACGCTTTTTTCTGATCATTCGCTTAATTCATCGTCATGCTGAGGGAAAATGAGCGCATGGAGTTTGTTTTGTAGGACTTCTGGGCTTGCTGTGCTATTTTCAAATAATATTTTTTTAACCCAGAAGAGTTGGGCGGCTGGAAAAGAGATTCTATCAAGCAAGTTGACATTGTTTCAGGCTGTTTTTTTTCTTATAAAAAATCTCTTTGGGATGAGTTAGGTGGTTTTAATGGCCGTTTTTTTATGTATGGTGAAGAAGCGGATTTATGTCTTCGTGCGCATAAATTAGGTTATCAACCCATCATTACAAATAAAGCTGAAATTATTCATTATGGTGGTGCATCAGAAAAAAAACGTGCGGATAAACTAGTTAAATTATTAACAGCAAAAGTCCAGCTTATTCGTAATCATTGGCGTCCTGTGACAATAAGTTTTGGTGTTTTTTTATTAATGTTATGGCCATTATCAAGGTACGCAGCTTATAAAGTGTATTGCTTATTGGTTAAAAATGAAAATTAGCTTACTGGGTGTAGGGGGCATTCCTTCGTTATCAGAAGTCATCCATGCGGCCGCTGCCAGTGGATAATGAGAAGTTACTAAGTTGCACTAAAGTACAATTTACTTTCTAGGACTAAGCGGGTAGGATATTTCTTCTTACATAAGGTTAGCCCCTTGCGACTTTGAGGGGCGTTGTATTTACCTATAATAGATAGGTTATTCGGCAGTATTCATAAAGCATAAAAATATAATGCATTGATTTTTATAGATAATCAAAATTGTTATTTTGAAACTATCAAGTGGAAAATGAAGGATGCTGGTTATTCGTATAAAAGTTAAGTGAATATTCATAGACCCTACCCAAAAATAAGATATCAACTAAAAAGCAATTCCAAGCTATTGATAGTTCGTATCAGAGATGGTGAATTTCTGAAATTTCTAGGGGTACCTGAATACTTACAAAGTTAGGCGTTTATAGTATTGGGGTTTTGAGATGTACCGTTTTTAGATTGCAGTATTCTATAGTCGCTTTCAGTTAGTGGTTATTTATTAATTTTTACGAGAGATAAATCATGAAAAAAATAGCAATTTTAGTATATATTATTTTTATAATAAGTGGCTGTAGTGGTAATAAAAAAGAATTTACAGCTGAAAGTATTGAAGTGGAAATGGCAAAAAATCCTACTTCACTTGGGGGGCATAATATTTTTTATATTGACCCATTAGATGGAGATATAGATAATGACGGTAGTATTGACGCCCCTTGGGATACACTGGAGCATGTTTTAAAAAAAGGATATGTTAAAACTAAATCCTACAATGGCAGTGTTCTAAATGAATTTGGCGTTATTGAGGCTGGAGATATTGTTAAATTAAGAACAGGATATCATGGGAAAATTTATTATAGAAACTCTTATAATGAACAGCCAATAGTTTTTGAGGCTGATGAAGGGCATAAGCCAACTTTAAGTAGATTAACTATTAACTCAGCAGAAAACTTAGTTTTTAAGGGTTTAACAATTTCGCCAACATTTGATGAAAATGATTTTGGTGGAGGTCAAATAGTAACCTTTTGTACTAATAAATGGTTTGGAGTTTGTAATAATATGACCTTGATGGATTCATTTATATATTCATCTCTTGATGCGTCGTCTTGGAATAGGGATGACTGGCTAACAAAGTCATCTAGTGGTATTTCTGTCTCTAGAGGTTCAACAAATTTTAAATTTATTAATAACTATATTTTAAATGTAAGAAATGGAATAACTGTTTCATCGCCAGGAACTTTAATTGATAGTAACGTTGTATCTGGTTATTTTAAAAATGGATTGAATGTAAATGCAGATCAGACGATTGTAACAAAAAATGTGGTAAAAAATAGTCTTGGTATTAGGTCTGGTGCTACCTTTGCGATTAGGGGGTACAAGGGGGCTTCTGGTATAAAAAATGTAGCAATTCAAGATAATATATTTTTATCCGATTATAATAATGTCTCGAATTTTTCCAATGCAGGTTATGGAATTGTTTTTTATGATGGGCCAATTGATTCGTTTTTTATAGACAATAACGTAGTGGGTGTTAAAGGAGTTAATGGAATAGTTCTTTATGATTCAATATCCTCAGAAATAAAAAATAATGTTGTTTATAATGTGGACGAGGATGATACGAATGTAGTCACAGCGTTAAGACTTGGCTCTAAAGGTAAACTGGTTCCAAACGAAAATGTGTTTGAAGGTAATGAGGTAAACAGTTTTATTGTTTCAATTGATGAAAATGTAACTGATATATTCAATAATGATGCTAGCAGAAATGGTTTTAATTCAAAATTTTCAGATGTTGCAAATACGATATTTAATTCATATGGAAATGAACATTTGATATCACAATTACAAAAAATAGATTCTGTATTAATAGATACATACCGAGTAACTAGTAAAAGTACAGATACAAGTACAGATACAAGTACGGCAGTTGGTAGTAATCACATACTATCCGCAACTTTAGATCCCATTCTTATCTCCGCTAAAGCTGAGCCTTCTATTTTTTATGTTGATCCAGTTTATGGAAATATTGAAAATTCTGGCTCAAAAAGTTCACCATGGAGTACTTTAGAAGCTGTTCTTAAAAAAGGATATATAGAAACAAAAGATAAAAATGGTGTTGTTCGATTTAGTGGTGCGCCAGTAAAGGCTGGAGATATCATTAAGCTTAAATCAGGCTATCATGGGTCAATTTATTATAGAAATTCCTATAATGATGAGTTGATTACTATTGAAGCTGATGACGGAGAGACTCCAAAATTAAGTCATTTAGAGGTACATTCAGCAACAAATATTCTTTTTAAGGGGTTGACAATTAGTCCTTCATTTTCTTCTAGTAGTACGGGAGGTATTGTTAAACTTTGTTTTAATGGCTGGTTTGGGAAGTGTGATAATATTTCGGTTGTTGACTCGTATATATATACAGTTGATGATGCATCTGCTTGGAGTAAGGAGGATTGGACTAGCAAAGCAGTTGTTGGAATTGGTATAGGCCCAAAGGGAGCTCAATTTAATATAATCAATAATATGATTCGTAATATAAATTTTGGAATAACCGTAGCGGCTCCAAATAGCCATGTGAGTGGGAATGTTGTTGATAATTTTACTGGTGATGGAATTAGAGTGGCTGCAAATAATTCAACAGTACAGTTTAATGTTATCAAAAATAATCTAAATGTAAATGCTAACCATGATGATGGTATACAAGGGTATCAAGGAAATGTTGGTGGGAATGATGATCTTATAATTAATAACATAATCATTTCTAGTGATGTGGAGCGGCCTGCATTTCCTGGTGAATTACAAGGAATAGGGTATTTTGATGGTTTATCATCTAGATTATCAGTTATTGGAAATGCAATTGACGTAAATGCATATCATGGTATTTCTTTGTATGATGTAGAAGCATCTTTAATTGCAGAAAATGTAACGATCACAACCGAGCCTCTTGAGAATGGTGCGGCGGCGTGCTGGGTAATGATTGGCACAAAAGGAAAAGGCGGTTCTACGGGTAATGAAGTGATTTCTAATTTTTCTAATTCATTTGAATTATCAGATAACATAGATGGTGTTGATGAAAATAATTTAACGGTTTCTTTGGTGGATTATGCGGATAAGTTTATACGAATATTAAATGAAATAAATTTACGTTATGGTGCAGGCAGTTCTTTGGCTAATTTACCTAGGGTTTCAGATTTTTATAAAAATAAAATAGGGGCTAATTAGTTACATTACTTTATCCTGAATTCATAGTGATATTATGGATTCAGGTTTTAAGTAATATATCTTTTTGAGTAGGGCAATCGAGCTGTTATTCCTATAGCTGTTTTTCTAGGGTAACCGTTCAACTAGGGTGGTAAAAATCTAGTTTTTTATCTTATTTTTGTAATATTTAAATGATGTATTTTATTCCCACGAAGAGCCACTCCACCATTAAGTTAAGACCTTATTAGTATTATGGTACGCTGGCTTTAGCCTGTTTTTTCAGATAGAAAGCAGGCTAAAGAGGCTGTGAAAGTATTCCGAAATTAGGTTAAAAAGCCTACTTCGGCAACGAGCAATCAATAAGTTACGGCATATATTTTGCTGTTTTTAGTCGCTTTATTGAATACTTTCACAGCCTCTAAAGAAAGCGTACCAGCTATTTATTTTTCTTAACTTAATGGCAGTAATACTGCATAAAAAGTGGCTCTATTATAGATGGTGAAAATTAAAAAGTTTCATCAGCCCACCGCCCAGCGCCTCTCCAGCTGGGTATAGGTATCTACATAAGTTTCACTACATATAAAAACAATGAGTTAAATGTTTTTATATGTAGTATCTGTGCTTTCTGGTAATATTGAATTATAAAAATCAGCATACGAAAGTATATATCTTCATAAAAAATCAACTTATTTTCATAAGTATTTGATTTTAAAGTATAAAGTTGTGTAGATGCCTATGCCTTGCCAGAAAGGGGGTACTGGTTATATATGCGCTAAGAATAAATATATAAATTGAAAGAATTATGCTGAATTATTGTGAATATGGCTAGTTAATCAAAGGGAAATTATGAGTAAAGTTAAATTATCCGTTATTATTATTAGTTACAATACCTGTGATATGACATTAGAGTGCATCGAGTCATTGCTAAATGAAACTGATTTAGAAGGTGTGGAAGTAATTGTGTTGGATAACAATTCTGAGGATGGTTCGGTAGAAGCTATTGGTGAAAAATTTCCAAAAGTTAACCTTATTGCATCAGAAAATAATTTAGGTTTTGCTGAAGGAAATAATTATTGTGCGAAAATAGCAAAAGGAGAGTATTTGTTATTGCTTAATCCAGATACTGTTACTTTAGATAAGGCGGTAGATAAGCTATTATCTTTTTCATTAGACTATCCTCAAGCAGGAAT
>Ga0209707_1001200_pt1 | contig 14862 bp, 14 predicted proteins | sample EN4Hudsemesocosm_FD_184630 | JGI IMG/M metagenome (GOLD analysis project Ga0209707, IMG submission 184630) | Methane-oxidizing microbial communities from mesocosms in the Hudson Canyon - EN4B Hudson Canyon (SPAdes) (version 2) | ecosystem: Environmental > Aquatic > Marine > Cold seeps | place... | reverse complement strand
TATAGCTGTTATTACATTGTGGAATACTGTGAGTCTTGCCCTTATATTCTATCGGCTCAAATGGACTGCCTGTTGCAATAATTGCCTGACCGTCAGTCCACTCTAATAATTGTTGCGGTGTTGCTTCAATCTTCTTAGAAGGGTTACTCAAAGGAAAAATAATAGGCTGATTACATCCCTGCAGCATTGTTTTAATTACTGTTTCAGTAAATAAGCCTGCTTGGCCTGACACACCAATTAAGATGCTCGGTTGAGCAAATTTCATAACATCAACTAAAGAGGCATAATCGCCAGCACATTCCCACGCATTTATATTAGCCTTTGTTTGAGCCAATGGTCTTTGGAAGTCCAATACTTCTGGCATATCCTCAGTTAATAATCCATAACGATCAACCATAAATATTTGTCTTCGGGCTTGCTGTTCTGAAAGTCCTTCAGCACACATCTGAGCTACAATTTGTTCGGCGATACCACAACCTGCTGAACCTGCACCCACAAAGGTTACTCGTTGCTCACAAAGCTTTTCACCTTTAGCACTACAAGCTGCCAATAGTGTACCGACAGTCACCGCAGCTGTTCCTTGAATATCATCATTAAAGCAGCATATTTCATCACGATAGCGTTCTAATAAAGGCAAGGCATTAGTTTGATTAAAATCTTCAAACTGTAGCAATACTTCAGGCCAACGACGTTTCACTGCTGAAATAAAGTGTTCTAAGAATTCATCATATTCATCTTGTTCTATTCGTTTATGATGCCAGCCCATATAAAAAGGATCATCTAATAAGGCCTGATTATTGGTACCGACATCTAACATAATAGGTAATGTATAAGCAGGACTAATACCGCCACACGCAGTATATAAAGACAGCTTGCCAATCGGTATGCCCATTCCACCAATACCTTGATCCCCTAAACCAAGAATACGACTACCATCAGTTACGACGATGACTTTTACATTTTGTTTAGTCACATTGGCTAACATTTCATCAATATGTTTTCTATCAGGATAGGCTATAAATAAACCACGAGCGCGTCGATATATTTCTGAGAATCGTTCACAAGCATCGCCAACTGTTGGGGTGTAAATTATTGGCAACATCTCTTCAAGATGCTCTTGAACCAAATGGTAAAACAAGGTTTCATTACTATCTTGCGTAGCACGGAGAAAAATATGTTTATTAATTGCTTCATCAAAACTTGAATATTGAGCATAAGCGCGTTCGACTTGTTCGCTAATCGTTTCAAATCGACGTGGCAACAATCCCATTAAATCAAAGTCTTGCCGCTCTTGGTGCGTAAAAGAACAGCCTTTATTAAGTAATGACATGTTTAATAAATCAGGCCCAGAACAAGAAAGTTGCAGTGGTTTTTTAGTATTCTCGGTGGACATTATTTTTCCTTATTTATTACGCCATTACTTTGTGCTGACAACATTTTTTGAATTCGAACTATCATACAACATAGTCATTATAATCGTCAGACTTGATTAACTCACACAGTATTGTTCAACCCTCATTCAAATGAGATAAACTGACATTCAATTATTGTCCTCCGGTTTAGTTTATGAATTTCAGTCTTCTCCGAACGCTTCAGCCAATAGAATGGCTTTTAGTTATGCTATTACTGATTGCCCCTTTCTATTTTCACCCTAATATTGGTGGCACAGGCCTTCGTATCCCTAATAATATAATGATGTGGTTAGTGGCGAGCCTCATCGGATTTTATTCTATGTATAAGGCTGTTATAGATAAGGTTTTATACCTGCCTCAACATTTTATTCTGATCATACTCTTCCCTGTTCTGGCCTTTTTTAGCGGTGTAATATCAGGGGTGGAAATAGCTTCACAATGGGTGTTTCGACTCCTATACATTTGGGGTGGCGTACTGATTTTCTTTAGCCTATTCCAATATAAATTAAAACAAGGTCGACTCGACAGACTTTTATTTATTGTCGTAATAGCTGCTTTCATACACGCTATAGCAGGAATAAGCCAAATTGTTTGGTTAAAAAACTTACCAGCATGGTTACCAATAAACATTAATGGTGTGCCAACCGGTTTCTTCCAGCAGATTAATAATCAAGCTAGTTTTCAAGTTACGGGGATTATTGTTGCCTTATGGTTGGTCTCACGACCTTATATTAGAAAAGGCCCTAACTGGCGCTTTATATTTATATCGATCGCCCTTTTTTGCAGTATATTTGTCGTTGCTTACTCTGGCTCTCGCGTTGGTGCCTTAGGTTTTATATTGGCAGTACCATTGATACTTATCAGCAGATGGCAATGGCTAAAAAGAGATCTAAAACGTTGCTACTTTATTCTGGCTGTCATCATTTTATCGATAAGCTCCGCTAGTATTATGGAAAGCAATCGAGGCCTAACAAGTGCTATGGATAAAGCGACAGCAATGAATTCAGGGTTTTCTGGCTCTGCTCGCCTAGGTATTTATGACATTGCGCTTGATGTTATCAAAGAGAAACCGCTCTTCGGCCATGGTATCGGAAGTTTTGTTCGTGTTTGGCAGCTCGGAAAACCTGCATTCTATGCAGAACATCCAAATGCAATATTACCTAATCAGCGTGTTGCCCATCCACATAATGAAATCATTTTCTGGTTAGTGGAAGGAGGCATCGTTGCAGGACTTGGTTTGTTAACTGTATTTTTTGCTGTTGTACTCACCTTAAAGAAACTCCCCCCTTCTCGACGTTATGCTTATCTCGCCTTACTTATTCCAATCACACTACACAGCCAAGTTGAATTGCCTTTTTACATTTCAGCTAACCATTGGTTTGTATTTTTAATATTACTTTTCGTTATTATGCAGCCATTTCAAAATCGTTATCAGGTGAATTTATCAGGTTCCGCAACTAGCCTAATGAAAGTGACAGCACTTGTTGGAGTGATATCAGCAATAAGCTTTTTATCTCATACTTTAATAGCAAATCTAGAATTTAAACGTTATGTCATGAAACAAGTACCTCAACAAGAAGAACCTTTTCCTGTTGCAATGCAAAACCCATACTTTAGTCAGCTCGCAACCCATACCGTCATGATTTCATTATTGCATTCAAGTATAAAATATGGACTCGATGATAACGTTCGTTTGTTTGCTGATTGGGCTGAAATAGAAGTCTCTTATAATCCACATATTTTATTCTATACTTTGCTGGTTCGTGCACACCTTCACTTAAAACAACAACAGCAAGCCTGCACATTCACCAAACAAGGACAGTCTATCTATCCTGATAATGATTTTATGAATGAAGCTACGAGTAAGTGTATTGCCGCTGGCTTTATTTAAGCGCTAATCTAACGGGTTTGAATGAACGTCGATGGATAGGTGTTACACCTAAATCCAATAGCGCTTGTTGATGCTGTTTGGTTGGATAACCTTTATGTTTAGCAAGCCCATAGCCTGGGTATAAGGCATCCATAACTTGCATCTCTCTATCTCTTGCTACTTTTGCCAAGATCGATGCTGCTGCAATAGCTGGCTCTGATTGATCGCCTTTGATAATAGTTGTCACAGGACAAGCTAAGTCAGGTGCTTTATTACCATCAACTAAAGCATGTGTTGGATCTATGTCCAAACCTTCAACTGCTCTCTTCATTGCTAATAAGGTTGCTTGTAGGATATTTATTTGATCAATTTCTTCTGCTTCGGCACGACCCAAAGACCATGCTAAAGCACGCTGTTTAATAAGTGGCTCTAACTCTTCACGACGTTTTTCGCTTAATTTCTTAGAGTCATTTAAACCCTCGATAGGTTTATTGGGATCAAGTATCACAGCTGCAGTCACAACAGGACCTGCAAGCGGACCCCGTCCCACTTCATCAACACCTGCAACTAATGAAGTGTCAGTCATCATTATCCAATAGGTCTATAACTAACTGGGCAGCATTATGTGCACCACCTGAAGGTCCAAGTGCAGTTAATACTTGTTGGCGGATTTCTTCAGCATGCTGTTTACTGTCTTTTTCTATTAATAAACTTGTTAATTCTTGTTCTAATCGCTCTGCTGTCACATCATCTTGCAATAACTCAAGAATAACCGGCTTTGCAGTCACGATATTACATAAACCGACATAGGGAATGCGAACTAAACGGCTCAAAATACGATATGTCATTGGTGCCACACGGTAGGTGATAAAGTGTGGCACGCCTAATAAGGCAATCTCTAATGTAACTGTCCCTGATGCAGCAACAATGGCATCACATGCCGATGTAAGCTGATAAAAATCAGCTGTTACCACTTTTATGGGAAGTTTACTGTTGGCTAAAATAGGCTCAATCACGCTCATATCCAAACCTAATGCAACGGGTAATACAACATCAATATTGTTCTGACGTTCGCATACACGCTCAGCAGCTTCCAACATCACAGGTAATAATGCCTCAACTTCACTTCGCCTACTACCAGGAAATAAACCAATAACACGGCGATTTAACTTAATGCCTAATTTGATCTTAGCTTGTTTGTTAGTTTTGTTGACCTTAACTGCATCAACAAGCGGGTGTCCAACACAGGTCACCGGCACGCCTGCATCCTCATAAATAGGCACTTCAAACGGAAACAATACAGCCATATGATCAACAGATTGTTTGATCGTTTTAACTCGCCCTGCACGCCATGCCCATACTTTAGGGCTAATGTAATACAGTACGGGAATGCCTAATTTTTTAGCTACTTTAGCAAGTTTTAAATTAAAGCCCGGATAATCAACTAAGATTAATAAATCAGGTTTATCCGCTTTTAATAAGGCAACAATTTGATTGAATATTTTTTTTATCGAACGGTAACGTTTGAGTACTTCGATTAATCCCATGACGGCAAGCTCTGAGAAATCAACGATAATTTCTGCACCTGCAGCGCGCATATTATCGCCACCAATACCTTTAACCGACATGTCAGGAGCTAACTTTCTTAACTCTGCCAACATTCTTCCAGCATGAGCATCACCAGAGGCTTCTCCGGCAATGACCATGATATTTTTATGGCTCAAGCTTGAGTTTCCTCAGCATATCCCACTAATTCAAGACCGAAGCCAGATAGCCCAGTAAGTTTAGTTGGAGTACCTATCACACGCATTTTCTTAACACCTAAATCAGATAATATCTGAGCACCAACACCAAATGTTCTTAAGTCCCATCCAGTTTTTGCTTGTGAATTTACATCACCACGATCTTGTTGTTGATATAACTCAATTTTCGCAGCTAATTGTTTGTTCTGTGCAGGTTGACGTAATACTACTAATATACCTTTACCTGCTGCTTGGATCTGCGTCATTACTTTATCTAATGGCCAGTGTGTAGGCTCACGAGTTGCCCCTAATAAGTCACCTAAAGGATCAGCCATATGTACACGTACTAACGTTTCATCATCTGCTGTAATATCACCCACAACCATTGCTAAATGAACCTGGCTATTCACGGTGTCTTGAAAACTATAAAGCTGGAAATCACCATATTGTGTTGGCATATTACACTCAGATAAACGTTGTACTGTCATTTCATTTTCTAGACGGTAACTAATCAAATCAGCAATAGTACCAATTTTAAGATCATGCGTTTCAGCGAACGTTTCCAAATCTGGTCGACGTGCCATGCTGCCGTCTTCATTAAGGATTTCAACAATAACAGCTGAAGGATCTTTACCTGCCAACTGTGCTAAATCACACCCTGCTTCTGTATGACCTGCTCGGGTTAATACACCACCTAATTGTGCCTTAACAGGGAAGATATGTCCGGGTTGAACAATATCTTCTGGCTTAGCCTCAGGATTTACGGCTGCTCGAATTGTTTTCGAACGATCAGAGGCTGAAATACCCGTTGTTACGCCTCGGGCTGCTTCAATAGAAACCGTAAAGTTAGTTTCATAACTGGCTTGATTATCTAATACCATCAAAGGCAGGCGAAGCTGTCGACAACGTTCTTCAGTCAAGGTTAAACAAATTAAACCTCGAGCATAACGTGCCATAAAGTTAATTGCTTGTGCCGTAACATTCTCAGCAACCATCACAAGATCGCCTTCATTTTCACGATCTTCGTCGTCCATAATAATGACCATTTTGCCTTGTTTCAGATCATCAATAATTTCAGAAGTAGTATTTAAATTCATTTAATAAAACCATTGTTCAGTAGTGTTTCTCGTGTAATACCAGACGTTTGATTATCAGGTATTAACCGCTCTAAATAGCGTGCAATCAAATCAACTTCCAAATTTACTTTAGTGCCGATCTTATAGCTACTCATTATTGTTTCTTGCATAGTATGAGGGATAATATTCACTTCAAACCAATTTGCTTGTTCCCCACTCGCGTGTGACACATTATTGACTGTAAGACTTGTTCCATCAATACAAATAGAACCTTTCTCGGCAATATAACGTTCAAGCCCCGCAGGTACTTCAAAGCGAAATTGCACTGACCGTGCTGATTCTTGTCTAGCAATCACTTTTCCAAGACCATCGACATGTCCGCTAACAAAATGACCACCTAAGCGATCTCCAACTGCCAGCGCTTTCTCAAGGTTTATTTCTGAGCCTGCACTCAAACTGCCTAAACTTGTACGTTCAAGACTTTCCCGAGACACATCAAAACTAAGTTGTGCCTTAGCCAACTCTACGACAGTCAAACAAACGCCATTATTAGCGACACTATCACCTAATTTAACGTCAGATAAGTCTAAGCCTTGTGTATCCACAGTCATACGAATATCACCGCCTGTCGCATGCAATGATTCAATTTTTCCAAGGGCTGCAATAATGCCGGTAAACATAGTTTATTTAACCTTCGTGAATTCAGGAGTTGCTGTAATTCGCCAGTCTTTGCCAACTGCACGAATATCTGTAATCGTTAGTTCAATATTTTGAGCCATTGTGTTTAATGCTGGCAGATGAAATAGTCCTTTTGCCGAATCACCCATTACTTTTGGCGCCATATAAATGATTAATTCATCAATCAAACCGGCAGTTAATAAGGCACCATTTAATTTAGAACCTGCTTCAACCATAACTTCATTTATCTCACGAGCAGCAAGCTCAGTCATTAATGACGTTAAATCAATATGTCCATCACGTTCTGGCAATGTCAGTATCTCTGCTTTGCCGTCTGTATTGTTACTAGTTGTTGCCAATAATACTGTATCGTCAGTAGCAAATAATTTTGCTGTTTGAGGAATACTCTGACTTCCTACAACAACGCGTAATGGCTGTCTGACTACTTGCTTGTCTAGATACCAGTCACCTTCAGGGCGAACTGTTAAAGCAGGATCATCTTCAAGTACTGTTCCCATACCTGTTAGAATAGCTGAACTTCTAGCTCTTAACTTTTGTACATCTTGCCGCGCTGCTGGGCCTGTAATCCATTTACTCTCACCTGAAGCCATTGCCGTTCGTCCATCAAGACTCATTGCCATTTTACTGCGTACAAAAGGTCTACCCGACTGCATTCTTTTACAAAAACCAGGATTTAACTCTTTCGCCTGCTGTTCTAATATCCCGACACTGACCTCGATGCCTGATTCTTTAAGCCGATTTATACCATTGCCTGCAACTAGGGGATTAGGATCTTCCATCGCAACAAAAACACGTTTCACACCAGACTTAATCAAAGCATCAGCACAAGGAGCTGTACGACCAAAATGGCTACACGGTTCTAATGTGACATAAGCATCAGCATCTTTTGCCAATAGTCCTGCTGCATGAAGTGCATTTACCTCAGCATGGCCTTCACCAGCACGTTGGTGCCAGCCTTCTCCAACAGTCTGATTATTTTTGACAATAACACAGCCTACTCGAGGATTAGGATCTGTTGTAAAAAGCCCGCGCTCTGCAATACACAAAGCACGGGCCATATAATGTTCATGAATTGACATGATTAAGACTTACTATGGCGTTCCTGACAACGTGGACAAATATGTTCTCCATTTTCATATTGCCACAACTGCTCAAGTGCTGCTTCCAACGATCCTTCAAACCAAGCTCGATCATCAGTAATACGGCGTCCCTCTACATCACTGCGCTGAATACTTCTCGTTTGTTCGATATAACGAACACCTTGGGGATTACAAATATCGCAAAAAATAATGACTCTAAGCATAAAATATCCCTCTCACTTATCCGACTGTTCGGTTCGGCTTTCCATTCGCTCAATTTCTTCACGAAAAGCATTCACATCCTGAAAGCTTCGGTAGACTGAAGCAAAACGTACATACGCCACTTCATCCAATTCTCGTAAAGCGTCCATCACCCAATCACCAACAAGGCGACTTTCGACTTCACGCTCCCCTGTCGCAATCAATTGACGAATAATGCCTTTAACAGCAGAATCTATTGCATCAATACTAACAGGTCTTTTTTCCAAGGCCTTCAAAAACCCCGAACGCAATTTATCTTCCGAAAACACGGCTCGTGACTGATCACTTTTAACCAAGCGTGGCAGTGTTAATTCTGCAGTTTCATAGGTTGTAAAACGTTCTTTACACTCCACGCAACTGCGACGGCGTCGAATCGCGTCCCCCTCAGCAGAGAGACGTGAGTCGATTACCTTTGAATCATCAGCACCACAAAAAGGACAACGCATTTCAGATTAATCTTAGCTGTAAACAGGTAATGATGCACATACTGCTAATACTTTCACTTTCACGTCAGCCATAACAGTTGCATCACCACGGCTATCGATAACATCACACATCCAAGTCGCAAGATCTTTACATTCTTGCTCTTTAAAACCACGTGTTGTAACTGCAGGTGTACCCACGCGAATACCTGATGTTACAAATGGAGATTGAGGATCATTAGGTACTGAGTTTTTGTTGATTGTGATGTTTGAATCACCCAACCATGCATCCACTTCTTTACCTGTTAATCCCGCTTCGATAAAGCTAACTAGAAATAAGTGGTCATCGGTACCTTTAGATACAACATCATAACCACGAGCCATAAAGATATCAGCCATTACGCGTGCATTCTTAACAACTTGCTCTTGGTATGTTTTAAATTCTGGCAACATCGCTTCTTTGAATGCTACTGCTTTTGCAGCAATAACATGCATTAAAGGACCACCTTGGAAACCAGGGAATACAGCAGAGTTTAATTTCTTCTCAATTTCAGCATTTGCTTTCGCTAAAATCAAACCACCACGTGGACCACGTAATGTTTTATGTGTAGTCGTTGTTGTTACATCAGCAATTTGTGTAGGGTTAGGATAAACACCTGCAGCAACTAAACCAGCAACATGAGCCATATCAACTAATAAGTAGGCACCAATTGAATCAGCAATATCACGGAAACGCTGCCAATCAACAACACGAGAGTACGCAGAGAAACCAGCAACAACCATTTTTGGTTTGTGTTCGTTAGCTAGGCGTTCAACTTCATCATAGTCAATCTCACCCGTTTCTTCATTAAGACCGTATGAAACAGAATTATAGATTTTACCTGACGCACTTACTTTTGAACCATGTGTTAAATGACCACCGTGAGCTAAGCTCATACCTAAGATGGTATCACCAGGTTGTAATAACGCTAAATAAACAGCGGCATTTGCTTGTGAACCTGAGTGCGGCTGAACATTAGCATAATCAGCACCAAATAAGGTCTTTGCACGATCCATAGCCAATTGCTCAGCTTGATCAACATACTCACAACCACCGTAATAACGTTTGCCGGGGTAACCTTCAGCATATTTATTTGTTAATGAAGAGCCTTGAGCCTCCATAACACGTGGGCTAGTGTAGTTTTCAGATGCAATTAGTTCAATATGATCTTCTTGGCGTTGATTCTCTGCTTCAATCGCAGCAAATAATTCATCATCAAATCCAGCAATAGTCATGTTTTTTTTGTACACAGTGTTCCCCTGTCTGTACGGTAAAATAATTCTGAGTATTCTACATTACCCTGTACTATGCTTCTATTATTTAAGGAATTTAATTTATGAATATTTCACTTATTGGTACCGGTTTGATGGGACAAGCATTAGGTGAACGCCTTCTTGAACAGCATCAGCAGTTAACTATTTTCAATCGTAGTTCTGATAAAACAACTCAACTACAGCAGCAAGGCGCTGCTATTGCTGCTTCTGCGCAAGATGCAGTTAACCTCAGTGAGTTTTGTTTGCTGATGCTCAGTGATGGTGAAGCAATCAACAATGTACTTGATAGTATTTCTGCTGAATCATTTAAAGATAAAACAGTTATTCAAATGGGAACCATCGCCCCCGATGAATCTCGAGCTATTGCAAAACGAGTGACTGAAAACCAAGGTCATTATTTAGAATGCCCTGTATTAGGCAGCTTACCTGAAGCACGATCTGGCACATTAATCTTAATGGCAGGTGGTCATATTGATGACTATGAGAATGCATTACCGTTATTGAAACTAATCGGTAAAGATCCTCAGTATATCGGTGTGATAGGACATGGATCTACAGTTAAACTTGCTATGAATCAATTGATTGCCGGATTAACATCAAGCTTTGCATTAAGCTTGGCTCTAATAGAAAAAGAAGGTATTGATGTTGAACAGTTTATGAGAATCGTTCGAGATAGTGCACTTTATGCACCAACATTTGATAAAAAATTAGATCGAATGGTGGAGCGAGATTTTGCAAACCCTAACTTTCCTACTAAACACTTAGCAAAAGATACTCGGCTATTTTTATCTGTTGCCAAACAACTTGGTTTGGAAACTTGTGCACTTGAAGGTATTGCTCAATTATTGGATAAAACACTTGAGCAAGGTTTAGCTAACACAGACTACTCAGCCATATATTCAGGTGTTTCAAAACCTGTTCAGTAGCTTCAAATACAATAAATACTAAATAGAATAGATACGGTTATTGAACGTTATTGCTCACTACCATTGCTCCGTAGTCTTTTTCTATAATACTGAACTTAATGATTTTGGAAAATAGCTTGTAACAGTTTATAGTGATAATAAAGTAGCCGGGAGAATATGATGGATAGAGACTTTTTCAATCATGAAGAACAAGTAGCAATCAGTAATGAGCGGATTAGGTATCTAGAATCACTGATTGAGCTTGAAAAGAGATATGCTAGATGGGATGCCTATGCAGAAAAATGCAGATTAGATCCTAATCATGAAGCATCGAGTGAAGAATTTGATCAAATGGAATTACGTCCTTCAACTTTTGCTCATTCACATGGTAAATAATTACGAACAGAAAAAAGATAATCAATCCGCACAGCTAACCTGTAATGCCACTTGAGCCTTTCTAGATTAGATACAAAAACGCCCTCTTTCGAGGGCGCTTAAATGTAACGATAGTTGTGAAAGTTTACAGGCTAAACAAATCTCTACGAATAATAGTCTCAACACGATCGGGTCCAGTAGATACAAGATCAATTGGTACACCCGCTAGACTTTCAACTTTATTGATATAAGCTTGAGCATTAGCCGGTAATTTATCAAATTCTGTAACACCTAATGTAGATTCGCTCCAACCCGGCATGTCGATATATTGTGGTTCACAACCTTCAAACTCATCAGCACTTAGTGGCAAAACATCAACTGCTTTACCATCACGTTCATAGGCAATACATAGACGAATTGTATCTAGACCATCTAGTACATCAAGCTTTGTTAAGCAAAGACCAGTCACACTGTTCACCCAGCAAGCACGACTTAAAGCAACCATGTCTAACCAACCACAACGACGACCACGCCCTGTTGTTGCACCGACTTCATGGCCTTTATCAGCTAAATATTGACCGATTTCGTTTGCAGCACCATCACTATCTAATAGTTCTGATGGGAAAGGACCTGCACCAACACGTGTTGCGTAGGCTTTAGTAATTCCTAATACATAGTCAATATGACATGGTCCAACACCGGCACCTGCTGCTGCACCACCTGCTGTTGTATTTGAAGATGTTACATAGGGGTATGTACCATGATCAATATCTAATAAGGCGCCTTGAGCACCTTCAAACATGACATTATCACCTGCTTCAGAATACTCTTTCAGCATTTGAGGGATATCAGCAATAAGCGGTAATAGAACATCACGCATGGCTAAGATATCATCACGAACTTTCTCAAAGCTTACTGGTTGTGCTTGATAGTAATTAATTAATGAAAAGTTATGGAACTTGACGACTTCTTCAAGCTTAGTAACAAAGCTTTTCTCATCAACAAGATCACCTAATCGTAACCCACGACGGGCTACTTTATCTTCGTATGCTGGACCGATACCACGGCCTGTTGTACCAATAGCTGACTTACCTCGACGGCGTTCACGGGCTTGATCTAAAGCAATGTGATAAGACAAGATTAAAGGACAAGCAGCACTAATTTTTAAACGTTCACGAACAGGGATCCCATTGCCTTCAAGCTCATTCATTTCTTTCAATAAAGCTTCAGGTGACAACACCACACCGTTACCAATCAAACACTGAACATGTTCACGCAAAATACCTGATGGAATTAAGTGTAAAACTGTTTTTTTGCCTTCAATTACAAGCGTATGCCCAGCATTATGACCACCTTGAAATCGAACAACTGCTGACACATCATCTGTCAATAAATCAACCAGTTTACCTTTACCTTCATCACCCCATTGGGAGCCGATCACAACGATATTTTTAGCCACGTTTTTGTGTTTCCTGTTTCAACTACGGTAAGTAGTCGTATTAGTTATTTATTCTCTGCAAACTGGTAAATCACCACTTCGCCTTGTTCACGTAATTGTTCAACCTTCTTTTTGTCAGCTTCATCATCAGACCAAGGTATATAAGTTGGTGTTTTGTTAACGTCAGTACTAGATAATTGATTAACAAGTACTTTTAAATCTAAACTGAAGCCTGTAGCTGGTTGAGCATTACCAAAGTCAGCACCGATATCATCGTATCGTCCGCCCGTTGCAACCGCATTGGCTGAACCTCTTTGGTAGGCAGCAAAAACAAGCCCTGTATGGTAGTTATAACCGCGTAATTCAGACAAATCAAAATTAAGTGTGAGCTCTGGTAGTCGTTTTGCAGTCATATCAGCGATTATTTGCAATGTTGCTAGAGCGGCTTGAACTTGTTCGGGTGCCTTAGCAAGCACTTTTTTAGCCGTTGCCAACACTTCAATATCACCATTCAATTCTGCTAATGCTAATAACATTGCATGGCTATCAGCCGTTAATTGGTAGCTTGATAATAAGTCTTCAATTTCTGGTAACGCTTTACGCTGCAAGGCTGTAAACAAATTATGTTCTTGTTCCTCGCTTAAACCAGCATGCTCTGCTAAACCACGGTAAATACCAACATGACCTAAATCTAATAATAAATCAGAACCCGCACCGGTTGTATTAAGTACCTTGATCATGAGTTGCAATACTTCCATATCGCTTTCAGGACCTGCATGACCATATATTTCAGCACCTAATTGAATAGGATTACGTGATGACCCTTGTGGCAAAGTATGTAAAACATTGCCGATGTAACATAATCTCAGTACACCAGAATGATCACGCAAGTTATGTGCAGCAATACGAGCCACTTGTGGCGTCATGTCAGCACGAATCCCCATTAAACGACCTGATACTTGATCCGTCAGTTTAAATGTTTGTAGGTCTAGTGTTTTAGCTGTACCTGTCAGTAAAGAATCGAGATACTCAACTAAAGGAGGAAATACCAATTGGTAGCCCCAGCTCTGCATCATATCGAGCAATTGTCGACGCAACACTTCTAATTGTTGTGCTTGTTCTGGCATTAATTCATCAATGCCTTCAGGGAGCAACCAACGTTGTTTAAGACTCATTTAATCAATTTACCCAATAAAGTAAAACCACACCCGAGATCATGCATATTAAACCAATAGTTCTTAATTGCTGATCTGTCATGCCGGCCATTTGTAACAATGCTCGACGAAACGTTGTTGGATTTAAAAAAGGCATTATACCTTCAATCACTAACATCAGTGCTGTGGCAAGCCAAAGACTGTGTAAAAACGCTTCACTCACTTCTAATTATTCAGGAGCGCTAAATAGGTTAAAGAACTCACCTTTAGGCTCAATCACCAACATATCATCACCTTTAAATACATTTTTATATGCAGTTAAACGGCGATAAAAAGAATAAAACTCACTATTCTGCCCATATGCTTTTGCATAAGTATCAGTAGCTTGAGCATCACCATTACCACGCAACTCTTCAGCAGTCTTTTTAGCTTCAGCTAAAAGAATAGTGCGTTGGCGATCAGCATCAGAACGAATCTTTTCAGCTTCTTCAGCACCTTGAGAACGAAGCTCTTTGGCAACACGCTGACGTTCTGCTTCCATACGAGAGTAAACAGAGCTACTTACATCAGAAGGTAAATCAATCCGTTTAATACGAATATTAACGATATTAATACCAAATTCAGCCGCTGTTTTATTGGCATCTTCAAGAATAGTGTCAATCATGGCAATTCGGTCACCAGATACTAATTCCTGAATAGTACGTTTACCAAATTCAGCCCGTAAGCCATCTTTAACGTTCTGTGATAACCGTGCTTTTGCACGCTCTTCATTACCCGCCATCGATGTAAAGTATTTTGCAGGATCAGTAATATGCCACAAGATAAATGAATCAACTTGTACATTTTTCTTTTCGCCAGTTAAAAACCGTGTTGGTGTTTCATCAAGCGTTAAAATTCGGCCATCAAAACGACGGACTTCATTTACAAAAGGAACTTTGAAATGGATACCTGGTTGATAATCAGAACGTTCAATTTGACCTAACCGAAGTAATAAAACTCGCTCACGCTGATCAACGAAAAAGACTGATGAACTGATAAGAATAAAGGCTAAAAAACCGATAAAAATTATTTTATTTAATCCTGAAGACATCTTAACGGCCCCCTCTGCTACGAGC
>Ga0209707_1001195_pt1 | contig 14877 bp, 11 predicted proteins | sample EN4Hudsemesocosm_FD_184630 | JGI IMG/M metagenome (GOLD analysis project Ga0209707, IMG submission 184630) | Methane-oxidizing microbial communities from mesocosms in the Hudson Canyon - EN4B Hudson Canyon (SPAdes) (version 2) | ecosystem: Environmental > Aquatic > Marine > Cold seeps | place... | reverse complement strand
GCTTTTTCTAAACCCAGTAAGCGTACGGTTCTTACTATGCCCCCTCCGCCGGGCAGTAACCCTAGCGTGACTTCAGGAAGACCCAGTTGCACTGATTTATCATTGAGTGCAATACGGTGATGACATGCTAAGCATAGTTCCCATCCACCACCCAGCGCGGCGCCATTGATGGCCGCAACAACGGGAAGGCCTAGTAACTCAATTGAGCGCATTTGTTGTTTTAGGTCTTGCACCATCGTAAAGAATGATTCTGCCTGATCAGGGCCAACAGTAATGAGTTCATTTAAATCGCCCCCTGCAAAAAATGTCTTCTTGGCTGATGTGACGATAATGCCTGTGAGTATGTCTTTATCTTGCTGGATTTTTTTTGTGGTTGCTTGTAGCGCATCCCTGAAATCAGCGTTCATCGTGTTTGCTGACTGCCCTTGCATGTCGATGGTTAAGGTTAAAATGCCTTGCTTGTCTATATCGTACTTGATTTGGGTGCTGTCTATTGAAGTCATGGTGTTTCTCGCTAAATTCAGTCTATGTTAGTCGCTTTTTTACGTTTGAACTGTAATTAAACGCGTTCAATAATGGTTGCGATACCCATACCCCCGCCAACACATAGCGTGGCCAGTCCATACCTTTTTTTGCGTCTCTCCAGTTCATCCAAAAGCGTCCCTAGTATCATTGCACCTGTTGCGCCCAAGGGGTGCCCCATAGCGATTGAACCACCATTGACGTTTACTTTTTCGTCAGGAATATTAAGCTCTTTTTGGAAGCGCATAACGACGGCTGCAAAGGCTTCATTAACTTCAAAAAGGTCTATGTCATTGATATTAAGGCCTGCTTTTTGTAACGCTTTTCTGGCCGCGGGTGCAGGACCAGTAAGCATAATTGTAGGGTCTGTACTGGTGACTGCTGTTGCAACAATACGTGCACGAGGCGTTAAATTGAGTGCTTCTCCCTTTGCTTCACTACCAACAAGAATGAGGGATGAACCATCAACAATACCTGACGAATTTCCAGGTGTGTGCACATGGTTAATTTTTTCAATGTAGTGATATTTTTTTCTGGCAACACTGTTGAAACCCATTTCTCCCATCATTTGAAATGAGGGTTTAAGCTGACCTAAGGCTTCCAGTGTTGCCCCTGAACGAATGAACTCGTCATGATTAAGAATTGCCACGCCATTTTGATCAGTCACGGGTATCAGCGAGTTTTTGAAATACCCTTGTTTTTGAGCGTAATCGGCTTTTATTTGGCTGTTGAGTGCAAAATTATCAATGGATTCCCGGTTGAACCCTTCTATTGTTGCAATTAAATCAGCGCCGATTCCTTGAGGCATAAAGCCTGTATTTAGGTTTGTCTGTGGGTCTAGAGCCCATGCACCACCATCTGACCCCATAGGAACGCGAGACATAGACTCAACACCCCCTGCAACAACCAAGTCTTCCCAGCCAGAGCGGACTTTCATAGCCGCCATATTTACCGCTTCAAGCCCTGATGCACAGAACCGGTTTAATGTTACGCCTGCAACATTTTCATGCCAGTTGGCTGCTAGTGTGGCGGTTTTAGCAATATCAGCTCCCTGATCACCAATGGCGGTTACACAGCCTATTACTACGTCATCAACTTGTGAGGTGTCTAGATCGTTACGTGACTGAAGCTCGCTTAATAATGAAGACAGTAGTGTAATGGGCTTAACCTCGTATAAAGAACCATCTTTTTTTCCCTTTCCGCGAGGTGTTCTAATTGCATCGTATATAAAAGCTTCATTGGCCATCGTTTTTGTCCTTTCCAAATTGAATACACGTACCTTAGATTAGCGCTAAAAAGTTAAAAATGGCGCTTGATGACAATAAGATTGGCTAAAAGCACCATTAGTTTTGCTGAATGTTATTTATCTATTTGAAAAAACAGGGTAAGTAACTATTTTTATAGGTAGGTAATTATTTATTGATTAATTATGTGAAGGAAAAGAGATGTCAATTTTGGATAATATTCATAACTATTATGAATCATTAGTGGTTGAGTGTTTGGCGGAGCTAACAGAAGGTAAAGTACACGAAGCTGATTTTTTGATTGATGTAGTTTGTGTTGCGTTAAACCATTTGCCGCCGAGGTATATAAGGCACGAAGTAGATATGATTTATTACTTGTCGCCTGTCGAAGCGCAAGAGATGAGAAATAAAATTAGAGACGCTACAAAAGATGCGCTGGTTTATGTTGAAGAGGCTCGACAGCGAGAGTAAATGGGTAAAGCTAAGAAAAAAGGGTGCATAAAACTGCACCCTCTGTTGTATAGAGATCTTTTTAAGCGTCTAGGCGATTTTAGTAATCACGTTATTAACTCTATTTTCGAGTTTGAGACGTACTTCAGCAGGAAGTAAGCAGACTTGAAACCACTGCTCTAGATAGTTATCTAGCTCAGCCTTTTTGCTTACACTTTCATGTTGCTTGTTCAGTCCATTTGCTAGTCGGCTAACCTGAAGTTGCATTCGGGCTTTTTTATCTTCTTCTGGAGAATCTATTTCAGCCGCTATCTCACATTGTATACAAAGTGTTTTTGCATCCTCTGTGGACATCTCCAACGACTCAAGTGATTCACCTCCTTTTATTTGGCTCCAGCATTTTTGTAATGCTTGTTCAATGCTGTTGAGCTGGTCAGAAGGGGCTCTTATGTCAGCCTCAAGCAATTCAAAATTAACCTCTTCACTACCTGTCTTAATCTTTTCAGCTATATCTCTAATGAGTTTTGATTTTCTTTCAATATCGAGCCAGCGTAAACGTTCCTCTTCTGCTAACTTCTGTGATATAGCCGACTTAATATCGTTAATATGCTGATCTAGTTGTCGGCTAAGGCGCTCTTGCTCTTTTTTGGGAAGAGGAGATATTGATTTAAATCTTTGAGTGAACTCAGACAGTTGTTTGTTTGTAATTGAGTCCGCATTGTCGTTATAGCTTGCAGCTTCATTGCAAAGCGATTCAGCCTGGGCAATGGCTTCGTCAATTGCTTTTTGTCTGTCTACTTTAGCTACATCTCGTCGTTGGAATATTTGGTCGCAGGCTGCGCGATATTCTTTCCATAGGTTACGATCATCTTTATGAAGCGTAATGCCAATTTTTTGCCACTCAGATTGTAGTTGCTTGGCGCCCTCTACCGCCTCAGTCACCGGTTCGTGAGTGATGAATGCAAGGGCTCTTTCCACTATATTTTGCTTAAGCAGCTTATTCTTTGAGCGTTCTTGTTCGAGGTGCTGATCTATTTTTGCCAGTAATTCGTTAAATGTTTTTTGAATAGACTTATTGTCTTTAAATTCTACAGGGTAACAGTTTTTCCACTCTTCTCTTGCGGTGCGATTAATTTTTTCTACTGCTTTCCAGTCTGCGTGGTCCCAATTATTATTTTCAACAAAATCGGCCACTTGGTTGCAAATGGTCTTACGTTTTTCTACGTTACTTTTCTTGAGTGACTTTTGCTGGTCAAAATACTCGTGACAAGGTTCATAGGCTTTATCGCAGGCTGATTTAAAGCGTAACCAAATGCTTTGATCTGAAGATCCACCTAGTTTTTTCCATTCATCCTGCAGCTCTTTAATCTTTAGTGCTTTTTCTGCTGGGTCTGAATGTTGTTCTGCAAGACGTTCCACATGCTCGCAAAGTTCTGTTTGTTTAGGTGTTACAGCAAAACCATGCCAGTCGCGTAGTTCATCTAACTGCTTCCCTAGCAGTTGTAGTTTGCCTTGGTAAGTCTTGGAAATATTCTTGTCAATACTATGTAGTAAATGGTTAAGATCTTTAAATAAGCGAGAGGAGGGCTTTAAAGCGCGATTATTGAGTTGTTCTTCTAGCTGGCTAAGTTGTTCATTAATTTGGTTTTTAAGCTTGCTAGCGTCTGGTGTAGTTTGTTTTTTCGGAGTGGGTTCACTTTTGCTTAACTTGAATAATGCTTTGAGCTGTACAGGTTGCTCAAAGCCATCAGGCCAGGCTATTTGTTTCGTAAATGCTTTAATGTTTAGTAAATAGGCAGAATCTTGAGGTGATTTTGTTTCTTCGTTCTGACAATCTGCAAATTCATTTTGGTTGGCGATGAAGTGCTGGGACGCTTTAAGGTATCGTTTTAGTTCTCCCATTTGTTCTTGGTATTGCTTTTGTTCTGCCTTCTCAATAGTTGCGTTGCGTGTTGCTTCAATCCAGCGAATGTCTTGAGTTTTAATAATGGCATCCAGAGCCGATAGCTCACTGGCTAATTCAATGGGGGTATGCTTTAGGCGTTCGCTGGTTTGTTCTAATATTTCTAATGTACCTGTACGCTCATCATATTGCTGTTTAATTTGTTGCTCAGCCAGTTTTAAGCTTTCTTGCTCTTCTTTATGTTGGTTTGCTTTTATTTCACAGGCTAACTTTGCCTTATTAAACCTATCTTGTAATTCGCTTTCTGTTGCCGGGGCTAATTCATTCCAGGTTGCTAAAAGGGAAGACAGTTTTGCTTCATATAGCTGAATAGTTTCAGTCTTTGAGTGAGCCTCAAGAGACTTAACGATGGCTTCTTTTTTCTGATTAATTTCTTCGATCTGCTTCTTGTTTTCTTTGATTACTTTTAGCTTTGATTTAGCTAGCTGATAAACTTTTTTATCTTTGCCTTTTGCGTGCTTTTCAATGGATACTAATTGCTCTGAATCTACCACCAGTTCTACTGCTGACTGTCTGATTTGATTGATTTTAGCGGATACGGCAATAGTACTAAGGACTTCTGGCGGGAGTTTTGGTAGTGCACCAAGGTATTGCTCTGCATTAGCTGTACTAACGATCAATTCAGCTAATAAGGTGTTGTCACTTATTATGTCGTAAATGGGGAGTGAGTTTGATTTAGCTAGTGATTCTAATCGGTCTATAATGGCAGGCTTAAGTGCGCTACTCTGACCATTATAGAGTGCCAAGAGCGTGTTTGTATCTTCAATTTTATTGATCGCTGCACGTCTTACCTGATTATCGTTATCCTCTTTTGCCAGCTTAATAAGAATATCCTTGTCTTCATCCTTTGATGGATTAAGCTCTGAAATAAACGCTTTACGTGTACCTGTGTTGGAGCTTTTCCATTTAGGTTTAAAGAGCTTTTTAAGGAATGTAGACATAATTATATTCTCACCGTTAATATTGTACTTTCATGCTCGGTTATCGAAACAGACACCAAACCGATGGTGCTGATTAGTTGGGGGCATAGTCTAACCTTGATTGACCTGATTCGGAATGATTGTTTAAAGAATATTTTGAGTGGATCAGCCTTAAATGAAGCTAATTTAAAAGAAATTGAAGTGCGTGTCAGAGAGTGGGGGGCATAGCCAATAAGGGGGCAGGAAGTGCTAGTGTTGCTTCATTTGTATCATTATAGGCGTTCTGAATCTCTTTTTGCGCGATAATTCCTTCTTCTGGTTGGGGTTGTGACATCCATGACAGTACATCGTAGTATCGACGAATATTTTGAACATAACCGACAGGCTCTGAACCTCTTGCATAGCCGTGCTTAGTTTGCGAATACCATTTTTTCTTTTGTAATAACGGCAGGTATTCTTTTACGTGCAGCCATTGATTCGGGTCTTTTCCATCTTTTTGGGCTAATACTCTGGCATCTTCAAGGTGGCCATAGCCTACGTTGTATGATGCAAGAGCCATCCAGGTTCTGTCTGGTTCCTGAATTTGTTTAGGCATTCTTGTTTTAATTTTTGAGAAATATCGAGCGCCACCTTTAATGCTGGCGGTCGGGTCAAGACGATTTTTTACGCCAAGTTCTTTTGCTGTTATCCGGGTTAACATCATTAGGCCACGAACACCTGTTGGAGATGTCGCATTGGGTCTCCAGTGAGACTCCTGATATCCTATTGCTGCTAGTAGTCGCCAGTCTAATTGTTCTTTCTCAGCTGCTGCTTTGAAAGTATCTTCGTAGCGGGAAAGACGCTTATTAATATGGTGAATAAAGGTTCGGGCACCTACATAATTTAGCTGGTTTAAATGCCCAAAATACTGTTCTTTGAGTTGAAGGAGTGTGCCATCTTGTTTAATTTTTGCTAAGAACGCTTCAGCTTTGAGTTTTAATGAGTTGTCTTCACTTGCAGGGAAGTACCAAACAAAATCTTGTGGTTGACTTAAGCTAAAGGCCGCTGCGGCTTTAGGGTAATAGGCTTTGTGAATCGCTAAGTCTGTTGAATCAACAATCGCATAGTCAATCTTTCCTTCGCTTACTTGTTTTAGCAGGTCTGATGTTTCGAGTTCATCTGTTTCTTCCCAGGTAAGCTCTGTTAAATCTTGTTTGAGTTGTTTAAGTTGGTCAATGTGGTGACTATCTGCAACGACTACGATTCGCTTGCCTATCAAATCTGAAAGCTGTCTAGGACGTGAGGTGCCTAAACGATAAACAACTTTAGGGGTGACTTCCATGTAAGGGGACGAAAAATTTAATCGTGTATCTCTATTTGTGGTTGCCGTTAATCCTGCAGCAGCAAAATGAGCATAACCCTGATTGATAACAGACAGTAACTCGCCTCGACTACTGGCAACGCGAAGCCGTAGCTCAACGCCTAGCTCTTTGGCGAACAGCTTTGTAATTTCATAATCAAAGCCTGCTGGTCCATCTTTTCCTTCAAAATATATGGCTGGTGCATTACGGGTGATGACATGAAGTACGTTTTCTTGTTCAATTTTTTCAAGCGTTGTTGGGCGAGAGCAGCCGGTAAGAAGTAATGGCAAAATTGCACAGAATAATAACGGGAAATAACATCCAAATTGTTTCTTCAATAAATTAAATCCTAACATCAACTCACACTCTTATTAGCTTTTTGCATAGGTTTACATAAAACTTATGGCGACAACTACCCCAATACAGAGGGGGGGGGGTAACTAAAACCGTTAAGCAAAATCCGCTAAATATTATTGTTTAAATCCTTTTACAATACTTGCACATATTTTCCAGATCGGTGGTTTTTAGTCAATAGGCCATCTCTGTAACTGTGAAAAACATTGTAAAATATTGACCCTGATTGTAAATATGAATGTTTTTGGATACCTGATTAAACAAATCAATGTTGTTGCTTTGTGTGTGTTTAAAGTATCATACGCATCTTTCTATCCACTCCTTCCAAGAGGCATAGCCAACTGATGCTGGAACTGCGAGGCGCACCCGCACTCTCTTCTTTTCGTAACACTAAAATGCTAACAAGTATTCAGCAGCAAGTACCTGCTGTAGATACTGTTTATGCTGAATTTATGCATTTTGTTGATGTTGAAAAAGAGTTAATAGCGGAAGAACTAAATATTCTTAACCGTATTCTGAAGTATGGACCAAAAGCTGAGACTGAAGCAGCTGATGGTGTACTCTTTTTGGTAGTTCCTCGTCCGGGCACTATCTCTCCCTGGTCAAGTAAGGCGACGGATATCGCTCATAATTGTGGCTTGACGGGCATTAAACGTATTGAGAGGGGCATTGCTTATTATGTTCGTTCCTCTGAAAAGCTTGATATGGCAGCGCGCGAGATACTCTCTTCAATTTTTTATGACCGCATGACTGAGGCTGTTTTTCATGAAATGGCCGGTGCGGAGTTACTTTTCAGAGATGCAGAACCTACACCGATGAATATTGTCGATGTATTATCTTACGGGCAGTCTGCGTTAGAAGAAGCTAACAGCAAACTAGGTCTGGCTCTAGCTGATGACGAAATAGAATATCTAACTAAGTCGTTTATTGGATTGAAGCGAAATCCGACTGATGTTGAATTAATGATGTTCGCACAAGCAAACTCTGAACATTGTCGCCATAAGATCTTTAACGCTTCATGGGATATCGATGGAGAGGCGCAAGATAAATCACTCTTTGCGATGATCAGAAATACCTACAACGCTAATAGCGAAGGGGTGTTGTCGGCCTATAAAGATAATGCTTCGGTTATTGTGGGTTCAAAAGCGGGCCGTTTTTATCCAGACCCAGAAACAAAAGAATACAGTGCTCACGAAGAAGATATACATATCTTAATGAAGGTTGAAACGCACAATCACCCAACCGCTATCTCTCCATTCTCAGGTGCTTCAACGGGAAATGGTGGTGAAATTCGTGACGAAGGCGCTACCGGTAAAGGCTCGAAGCCTAAAGCAGGTTTGAGTGGTTTTACTGTATCCAACCTGAAAATCCCCGGTTTTGAACAGCCATGGGAAGGTGATTACGGAAAGCCTGAGCGTATAACATCCGCTTTGGGCATTATGTTAGATGGCCCTATTGGTGGTGCCGCGTTTAACAATGAGTTTGGTCGTCCAAATATTTGTGGCTATTTCCGAACCTATGAAGAGCGAGTTGCAGGTCCTGAAGGTGAAGAAGTTAAAGGTTACCATAAGCCAATAATGATTGCGGGCGGCCTAGGTAATATTAAAGCTAAGCATGTTGAAAAGGGTGAAATTCCTGTCGGCGCTAAGCTCATCGCTTTAGGTGGACCAGCGATGCTTATCGGTCTTGGTGGTGGTGCTGCTTCATCTATGGATTCTGGTAGCAGTCACGCGGATCTTGATTTTGCTTCTGTTCAGCGAGAAAATCCAGAAATGGAGCGTCGTTGCCAAGAGGTGATCGACCGATGCTGGCAAATGGATGATAGCAACCCTGTTGCATTTATTCATGATGTGGGTGCGGGTGGCTTATCAAATGCGTTCCCTGAACTGGTAAAAGATGGTGGCCGGGGTGGTAACTTTAACCTTCGGGAAATACCTTCTGATGAGCCAGGTATGTCACCACTTGCTATTTGGTGTAACGAGTCTCAAGAACGTTACGTATTAGCTGTCGAGCCTGAGAATATGGAACTATTTGATGCGATCTGTAAAAGAGAGCGTTGCCCATATGCTGTTATAGGTGAAGCAACGGAAGAGATGCATCTACAGCTTAAAGATGATCATTTCGATAACAATCCTGTCGACTTACCTATGGATATTTTATTTGGCAAGCCGCCTAAAATGCACCGTAGTGTAGATCGTAAGAGTTTTACTAAGCCCATTTTCGATTCAATAGAAATAGATATTGTTGAAGCGGCAGAGCGTGTTCTGAAGTTGCCGAGCGTTGCCAGTAAGAGCTTTCTTATTACTATTGGTGATCGCTCTATCACAGGCCTAGTTGCTCGTGATCAAATGGTGGGACCATGGCAGGTGCCGGTTGCTGATGTAGCAGTAACTGCATCATCTTTTGATACCTATTTTGGTGAAGCAATGTCAATGGGTGAAAGAACACCTCTTGCAGTTATTGATGCGCCAGCTTCGGGCCGCATGGCAGTAGGTGAGGCTATTACGAATATTGCATCGGCTAATATTGAGAAAATATCTGATATTAGAATGTCTGCCAACTGGATGTCTGCCGCTGGTCACCCGGGTGAAGATGAGAATCTTTATGACACTGTTAAAGCGGTTGGTATGGAGTTGTGTCCTGCGCTTGGAATTTCCATTCCAGTAGGTAAAGACTCAATGTCAATGAAAACAGTCTGGGATGATAGTGGGCGTAAAAAGACGGTAACTTCACCCTTGTCACTTATTATTAGTGGCTTTGCCCCTGTTGTTGATATCAGAAAAACGGTAACACCTCAAATTAAGATGACGTCTGAGGGGAGTGATTTAATTCTTATTGACCTTGCCAATGGCCAAAATCGATTGGGCGGTTCTGCTTTAGCTCAGGTTTATAGTCAGGCGGGTGCGGTTACACCTGACCTTGATGACCCCGAAGATCTGAAAGCATTTTTTGCTGTTATTCAGGGTTTGAATAGCGATGAGAAATTACTGGCATATCATGATCGTTCAGATGGCGGTTTGTTTGTCACGTTGTGTGAAATGGCCTTTGCTGGTCACTGTGGCATAGATATAAAACTTGATATGCTAGCAGAAGACAAAACACATTTTGCACGAGAGTTGTTTAATGAAGAGCTGGGTGCAGTAATTCAGGTAAGGTCAGAAGATACAGAATTCGTTCTTCAACAATTTAGTGCTGCTGGTTTGGGAGAGCATACCTTAGTGATCGGTACGCCTAATGAAGAAGATGAGATACGCTTCTTATTTGATGATGAGCCAGTGTTAGAAAGCACTCGCGTGGCTTATCAGCAAATGTGGGCTGAAACCAGCTATAGAATGCAAGCTATTAGGGATAACTCAGAGTGTGCACAGGAAGAGTTTGATCAAATTAGTGATACTAAAGATCCTGGCCTCCATGCTGAAACAACCTTTGATATTGTTGAGGATGTTGCAGCTCCTTATATAAGTACGGGGGCAAGACCGAAGATCGCGGTATTGCGTGAGCAAGGGGTTAATGGTCAGGTAGAAATGGCTGCTGCCTTTAATCGTTCAGGCTTTAATTCTGTTGATGTTCATATGAGCGATATCTTATCAGGCCGAGTCAGTTTGGAAGACTTTAACGCTCTGGTTGCATGTGGTGGTTTCTCTTATGGTGATGTACTTGGTGCTGGCGAAGGCTGGGCTAAGTCAATCCTCTTCAATAATCAGGCTAGAGATCAGTTTTCAACGTTCTTTGAGCGAGCGGACACCTTAGCTCTGGGGATTTGTAATGGCTGTCAAATGCTTTCAAATCTACATGAGTTAATACCTGGTGCTGAGGTTTGGCCGCATTTTGTGAGAAACCGATCAGAGCAGTTTGAGGCTAGATTGACCATGGTTGAGATTCAGGACTCGCCTTCTGCGTTTCTAGCTGGAATGAATGGTTCTAGGTTGCCAATTGCTGTCGCTCATGGTGAGGGGCGCGTGGAGTTTGCTTCTAAAAGTAAGGTTTCAGCGCTGAATGAGAGTGGTCTTATCGCTTTGCGTTATATTGATAACCGTGGAGAGGTAACAGAAAAGTACCCTTCTAACCCTAATGGTTCGCCTGAGGGAATCTCTGGAGTAACGAGTATTGGTGGGCGAGTAACCATTATGATGCCTCACCCTGAGCGGGTTTTCAGAACTGTTCAGAACTCTTGGCACCCAGAAGAGTGGGGTGAGAATGCTCCATGGCTAAGGATGTTTGGAAATGCCAGGAAATGGCTAGGCTAAACTTAAGCTAGTCAATTTAAAAAACCGCCCACATTGTTGAGGCGGTTTTTTTATGTTTGCCTCTGGATGTGTTACACAATCATTACAGAAAGTAAGTTTATGTAACTAAATATAATGATATGTAATATAGCTTGACTGCGAGTGGGTTGGAAAGGCAAAAAAATGACTTAAAATAGGTCTAAAATATTATAATTACTGTCTTTTCGGGCTTGATTTTTATAAATGATCCTTGTTTATGCACATTTTTTGTTTTGATGTTTAGGGGTTTGATTTTTTCAGGATAAATTTTTGATGTTTTCAGAGTTGACATATGTAAGATGTTGATATCTTTGAATAATATTCTTTGGGTTAAAATCTCAACAATTTGTAGTGATGTCAGTGTTAGAGCGCTTTTGTGAGCTGTTTCCAGATGTTATCCCCAAAGATATCCACAGAATGTGTTGATAAGTCATTATGTATAGGGTTTTATTACATTTTGTGAATATTAATCTTAAGTGAGGTGAGGAGTTGCTATGTATAAGTTATGTTTTTATGTGCCTGAGGCTCAGTTAGATGAGGTGAAGGAAGCATTGTTTAGTGTGGGTGTTGGTCGAATAGGTAATTATGATCAGTGTTGTTGGCAGTCAAAAGGAGTTGGTCAGTTTAGGGCTTTAAATGGAAGTGATCCTTTTGTCGGGGTGAAAAATCAACTTGAGAAGCTAGACGAGTATAAAGTTGAGATGGTCTGTGAGGATTACCTTATTAAGGAAGCAGTAAACATGCTGAGACAAGCTCATCCTTATGAAGAGCCTGCAATTGATGTCTGGAAAATGGATGATGTGTTATTGAGTTATTAATGCACTACTTAGCGTGTTTTCTTGTTATGTCTTTTACCAAGACTGGAAAGTGACTGTTAGGTTCGTCTAGTAAGTATTGCTTTAAGGTTTGAAATACTGTGGGAAATGATATTTCATCCCAGGGAATTTCTTCGGGGGCAAAGAGCTTTGTTTCAAGGGACTCTTCGCCAACGCCAAACTTCCCATCAATAATAGTCGCCCTGAAAAAAATGTGGACTTGGTCAATATGCGGGATATCCATTACCGTATACAGGCCGTCTAGTGTTACATTCGCTTCGGCTTCCTCCCATGTTTCTCTTAAAGCTGCTTCAGATGTAGTTTCTTGGTTTTCCATAAATCCAGCAGGTAGTGTCCAGTATCCCAATCGCGGTTCAATAGCTCTCTTACAAAGTAATATTTTTCCCTGGTAAACGGGTAAGGTGCCAGCAACTATTTTGGGATTTTGATAATGAATGGTTTTGCAGTTTATGCAGATGTGGCGTGGGCGATTATCCCCTGCAGGTATTTCTTGTTTTACCAGGTTGCCACAGTCGCTACAAAATTTCATAAAATCAGCCTTGCAAATGTTATTGATATCGCAGTATATATCGATTCAAAAAAAGGGTCATGTAATAAACAGTGGACTGTGCTAATTTGTCCTCAAAGTATTAGTGCAACTTAAGTAGATAAGTGACTGTAGGTGGTGGGTGTGATTTTTAGTTTGGGTGATAAAGAAGTAATACTTAAAGGTGAGGGGCATTTTGTGGCGCCTAATGCAACATTGATTGGTTCAGTTGTGTTAGAAGAGAGTGCAAGTGTTTGGTTTAATGTTGTCATTAGGGCTGATAACGATGTTGTAATCGTTGGTCCCAGAAGTAATGTGCAAGACGGGAGTGTATTGCATACGGATGCTTCTTATAAGTTGGAAATAGGGGAGGGGGTTACTGTTGGGCATAAGGCTATGTTGCACGGCTGTAAAATAGGTGATTACAGCTTGATTGGAATAAACTCGGTTATTTTAAATGGAGCCCAAATAGGCAAATATTGTTTGATTGGGGCTAATACCTTAATTCCAGAGGGTATGGTAATTCCAGATGGTTCATTGGTGGTGGGTAGTCCTGGTAGGGTGAAACGCTCATTATCGGATATGGAAAAAAAGGTGCTGGAGGTTAGTGCTGCTCATTATGTCCACAATGCAGAGCGATACAATAAGCTTTTAAAGGCGCAGTAAACTTGTTCTAAGTCCCTGTTTTGTAGAAATGGTTAAATCAATCGTGGCTAAATTGATGGAAGTGCAATAGCAAATGAGCAAAAATAAATGTGATGTAATTGTTTCGCCGTGCGTGGGTATTTGCGCATTAAATGAAAGTGATATTTGTGTAGGTTGTTATAGAACCGGTGTTGAAATATCTGCGTGGGGTGAAATGAAAGAAAAAGAAAAGCGTGCAATTTTAGAGTTGGTCAAAGAAAGAGAAAAATCATCATACATATAGTTTGTCTGTAAGGTGTTGGGTGCTTTATATATGGAGAGTGCATAAATGGTAAGTATTGGTACGCCATTAAGTCGTAGTGCGACAAAGGTTTTATTTTGCGGTGCGGGAGAGTTAGGTAAAGAAGTTATTATAGAGTTGCAGCGGTTGGGTTTGGAAACAATAGCGGTGGATCGTTATGAAAATGCACCGGGCATGCAGGTGGCTCACAGGTCTTATGTCATTGACATGTTGTCGTGCGACTCATTAAGGGAGGTAATTCTGAAAGAGAGACCTGATTTTATTGTCCCTGAGATAGAAGCTATCGCGACGGATGAGTTGGTTCGACTTGAGCAAGAAGGGTTTAATGTGGTGCCTTCCGCCAGGGCGGTTCATTTAACGATGAATAGGGAGGGGATTCGCAGGTTGGCTGCAGAAGAATTGGATATTAAAACATCGCCATTTATTTTTGCTTCAGATTGGAATGCATATGAATCTGCAGTAAGGAAGATTGGCCTACCTTGTGTTATTAAGCCAATAATGAGTTCGTCTGGAAAAGGGCAGAGCCTTGTAAAAAGTGTCGATAATATTAAAGATGCATGGGATTATGCGCAGTCTGGTGGCCGAGCAGGGGCTGGGAAGGTGATTATTGAAGGCTTTGTTGAATTTGATTATGAGATAACGCTTTTGACTGTGCAGCATGTTGGTGGTGTGACGTTTTGTGAGCCTATTGGTCATGTGCAGGAGGATGGCGATTATAGAGAATCATGGCAGCCTCAGAAAATGAGTGCGCTTGCTCTTGAAAAATCGAAGAAAATAGCTAAAAAAATCACTGAAAGCCTTGGTGGGTATGGTGTGTTTGGTGTCGAGTTATTTATTGCGGGGGATGACGTTTATTTTAGTGAGGTCTCTCCTAGGCCGCATGATACTGGATTGGTTACATTAATATCCCAGGATATGTCAGAGTTTGCTTTGCATGCTCGTGCTCTTCTTGGTCTTCCTGTTCCTGATATTCGACAGTTTGGTCCGTCTGCATCTTCTGTAATATTAGTAGAAGGGAAATCGAACGCGCCAACATATAAAGATCTTCAGTGTGCATTGTCGGAACCTGATACTCAGTTAAGGATCTTTGGTAAGCCGGAACTTGATGGTCGCCGCCGCATGGGGGTGGCTTTGGCTAGGGCAGAAACGGAAATGGGAGCTCGCAAAAAAGCGGAAGTGGTATCTGGTGCGGTTAAAGTTGAGCTATAAATATAATTGTTTCAACTGCTTACTGGTTTTGATTTAAATATCTTGAAATTGAAGTGCTTTTTAGCTTGAAAAACTATAAAAAAGTACCATATTTAAGGGGGTGCTAGATTTATGATTTTTGCTTAATTGGATTTTTTTCGAATAGATTAAAAAACCCTATTGACGGCAAGCTCCAGATCTATATAATGCGCACCTCCTCAGAACGAGACGCCAACAACAAGGCGGATTGAGAAGAGGATAAACAATTGAAATAAAGTTATTTTTTACTAACACTTTTTTAATTGTTTAAGTCGACTAATAAA
>Ga0209707_1001192_pt1 | contig 14902 bp, 12 predicted proteins | sample EN4Hudsemesocosm_FD_184630 | JGI IMG/M metagenome (GOLD analysis project Ga0209707, IMG submission 184630) | Methane-oxidizing microbial communities from mesocosms in the Hudson Canyon - EN4B Hudson Canyon (SPAdes) (version 2) | ecosystem: Environmental > Aquatic > Marine > Cold seeps | place... | reverse complement strand
GACACTGCCCAAAGTTTGGACGCAACTGCTTTATCTTTCGAACGCTTACTAGAATTGGCTTTTTTCGGATACCCTCTCCAGCCCAATATCTTGGGTCCAATATAATCACCTCCTTTAATGTTATTACTGGTTGCTGCATAAAGTGTAGGTAATGTACCCATTTCGGCGCTTTGAGCAACACAGGCATTCATCGACTTCCACAGATTTTCTTGAAAGGATGAACTCTCCATTTGTGCGGCCACTAATTGAAGGTTGGTGGAGGCATATCCTGGATGGCTAGCAACACTAATGGCTTTTGCCCCAGCCGTTTTTAACTTTCGCTCAAGCTCATAGGTAAATAATAAGTTTGCCAGCTTGCTTTGGAAGTAAGCCCCCCAGCCTGAGTAGCCTTTACTCCAATGCAGGTCATCAAAGTTAATTTTGCCTGGGATATGCATTAGGCTGCTGGTGGTTACGATGCGTGCGCCTTCAGTATGGGCTATTAAATCTAACAAGCGACCCGTTAGCGCAAAATGACCTAGATGGTTAGTACCAAACTGCATTTCAAAACCTTCAGCGGTTTTGCGGAACGGAATGTCCATTACACCTGCATTATTGCAGAGTAGGTCGATCGTTTTGAAGCGTTTGTGGATCTCATCGGAAAAGGTTTTGATTGAATCCATACTTGATAGATCCAGTGCAATGATTTCAATTGAAGCCTTTGGATAAGTGTTTCTTATTTCTTTTGCCGCGACTTCTGCTTTATCTATACTACGGCAAGCCATTACTACATGGCATCCTTTACCTGCTAGTTCTTTAGTGGTGATTAAGCCAAGGCCACTGTTTGCACCGGTCACAATGGCGTTTTTTCCGTCCAGGTTTTGAATGTTGCTGCTTGTCCACTTTGTCATAATCACTTGTCTCAAATTTTATGTTGTATGTGTAGGCTTACTTCTCTAATGACCATGGGTCATATATTATTATGACCCATGGTCATTTGTAAAGTTTGGAAACGAAAAAAGTGATTTTACAAAAAAATTAATACAATAATTATTATTAGTATTTCCATGTAGAACTTAAGAAATCATGTAATTTTCGACGAAATTACATGCATTTTCGAAGAATTTATAATTTTGTATAAAGTAAAGTTAACATGGCTGTCTTGATTTTCTCATCATTCTGAACCATATTTTAGACAGCGACTCGGCAAATAAGAATTGCTCAGTATTGAGTTTGGAAGGTAGGTTTCCGCTAGTCTTAAATGCCGAGTCCCAATTTGTGTGGGATGATTGCTTAGTATCGTTCGGACGTGTGTGTGACACCTTTTTATTAAGTATCACGTAGAGTACTGAGTCTCTCCTGCACAACTCGATTTTTCTATCCTGGTCACATATTTGGGCGCTCACATATTTGGATAATTGGGCCCACCTCCTCCTTCAGGTGAAACCCAGTTAATATTTTGAGTTGGATCTTTAATATCACAGGTTTTACAGTGCAGGCAGTTTTGCGCGTTAATTTGCAGTTGTTGCCCACTTCCACCTTCTACTATTTCATAGACTCCCGCAGGGCAGTAGTGTTGTGCTGGCTCTCCGTAAAGAGGTAGGTTGTAGTTAATGGGCTTCTGTTGATCTTTGAGTTGTAAATGACAGGGCTGCTCTTCTTCATGGTTCGTATTTGAGATAAAAACCGAGCTTAACTTGTCGAAGCTAATTGAACCGTCTGGTTTTGGATAGTTAATGGCTGAGCAGTTTGATAGTTGCTTCAATGATTTAAAATCTTCTTGTTGATCTTGTAAGGTGAAAGGCAGCTTACCTTTGAATATACCATAGTCTAGAAAGGAAAAGGCTGAGCCTAGTACCATACCAAAACGGTGCATGGCAGGTGCTACGTTACGAGATTGGTGAAGCTCTTTGTAAACCCATGAGTGTTTAATGGCAAGTTCATAATCATCTAAGGTTTCCTGTCCTTTTGAACCAGCAAGCAATGCAGCTACGATGCTTTCTGCGGCTACCATGCCGGTTTTCATCGCAGTGTGTGAGCCTTTGATCTTTGGATAGTTCATGAAACCTGCTTCACAGCCTGACAACAGACCACCAGGAAAGCTCAGCTTTGGTAATGCCTGTAGCCCGCCTTTATTAATTGCCCGAGCACCATAACTAATACGTTTTGCACCTTTTAGAACATGTGCAATTTGAGGGTGGTGTTTCCAGCGTTGCAATTCATCAAAAGGGCTTAGATGAGGGTTACTATAGTTGAGGTCAGTAATAAGCCCCAGGCTTACCTGGTTATTGTCTGCGTGATAAAGAAAAGCACCGCCTGAGGCACCATTTTCTGATAGCGGCCAGCCAAAACTATGGATGGTTTTGCCCGGCTGGTGAAGCTCAGGATCAATTTGCCATAACTCTTTTATTCCAAGTGCATAGTGTTGGGTTCCTGAATTCTTATCCAGGTCAAATTTTGATATGAGCTGTTTCCCCAAGTGGCCTCGGCAGCCTTCAGAAAACAGTGTGTATTTACCATGCAATTCAATGCCTGATTGGTAACTTGGCTTGGGTGACCCGTCTTGGGAAAGTCCCATATCGCCCGTTGCGATACCGCTTACTTCACCTTGCTCATTGTATAGCACTTCACTTGCTGCAAAGCCCGGAAAAATCTCAACACCCAGTGCTTCTGCTTGTTCTGCTAGCCAGCGGCAGACATTGCCCAGACTGATGACGTAATTACCTTCGTTGTGAATCACTCTGCTTGCGAGCAGGGAAGGGAAGCGGAACGATGTTTTTTTACTCGTGAAGTAATAAATTTCATCACTGCTAACGGGTACGTTTAAAGGTGCGCCACGTTCTTTCCAGTCAGGAAATAATTCGTTCAGTGCAGTGGTTTGCATCAGTGCTCCAGAAAGAATATGGGCACCCACTTCGGAGCCTTTTTCGACCACACACACGCTTATCTCTGCATTGTGCTGCATACTTAACTGACGGATGCGGCAGGCAGCCGATAAACCAGAAGGGCCTGCCCCTACTATTACAACATCGTAATCCATACGGTCTCGAACGGTATTTTTTGTTACCATAATAAAATCTCTCAGATGCTGATCTTTATTGTTTTAGTGCGCCCTCTACTATGTGGCGTATTGGAAACGCTAAGATCAGTTTATGAGTGATGGGTGTTATGCACATCACCTCTAGGGGTGAAATGATAAGGGGTTATAAACCCCCACTTTGGGCGTGTGTGCCCACCATTCGTGCCAAGTTGTTTAACAAATGGAAATAGAAAATGAGATATTTAAGAAATTCTTTGGTGCTGGCTTTAGCTGTCATTCTTAGTGCTTGTGGGAAAAACGACCTGATATTTCAGGTAGAGTTCGATGCTGTAGATGGTCTTAAAGACGGTGATCTATTAATGCATGAGGAAAATATCATCGGGAATGTGGAAGATATTCAATACTCCGATAAAGGCAACTTCCTTATTGATGTTAATTTACAAGAACAGTTTCGCCCTTTAGCTACCCACTCAGCTCTATTTTACATAAGTGATAGTCATGGCTCAGAAAGTAAAGTGCTAGAACTTGTTGAAAGCAGTAGTGAAGATAACTCACCTATCCAGGAAGATCAGGTTATTAAGGGTAGTAACAAAGTTAGTGGGATGACACAAAAATTACAAAACCAATTCGGGGATGCTCTACAATCATTCTCCTATAGCCTCCAAAGCAGCTGGACAGATTGGAAAGAGCAAACACTGGATCAACAAATTGCACACCTCGAAGAGGAACTTGATCGTATATTAGTAGAATTAGAAGGCCTCACTACAAGCGCACGTAAAGAACTTGAAACAACCGTTATTCCGCAGATCAACAAACAAATAAATGCACTAAAGGAACAACTGGAAGAATTGGGTCGAGAAAGTGAGCTGGATGATATTGAGAAAAAAATAGATGATATTAATGAACTAATAGAAGTTTAATTTTCTTGCTGGTTCATTTTCACTAAAATTTGAGTACGGTTCTCAACACCTATCTTCCCATACAAGTTTCGTATATGAACCTTTAAAGTATTGAGTGAAATATGAAGTTTCTCTGCGATTATTTTATTAGGGTGCCCCTGCGTCACCTGTGTTAGAACTTCTTTTTCTCGCTGAGTTAAGGGTTCTGCGCCCTGTATTAACGTAGCAGTTTCTGTTACTGAGGGTGTACTCGTTAGCTCTGCGCTCAACAGTGGGGCGATGCTTGCAGCTTCTGATGGAGGTAAACAATCACTCCAGCGCTCTAGTTGTGCGGAGTCGATGCGGCTATCGGCCTCACTGGTTAGCGTCTGAATAAGAACTATAGCCGAGTGCCATCGATTACACATAAGGTGCTGCTCGATGGCTTCTTCAATATAGCCAGACTGTTCATACCAGTCAGCTGCATAGGTATGGTAGTTTTGCTGACTTTCGGAGCTTAATTGTTGGAATCGTTGTAACAAAAACTGCCGGAAAAGATCATGATAACGATACCAGGTACGATGGTTATCAAGAGGAACTAAAAACAGGTTTGCCTGTTCTAGTTTGAGCAGCAAGGCTTGGCTGTTATCGCTCTCTGTAATTTTATTTGTTAAACCAGCGCAGAACCGAGGTGCTAGTGAGGTTTTTATCAAAAATGACTGAACCATTTCTGTTTGATGAGTAAAAACTTCCTCAAATAAATAGTCTTCAATATGGCGGTCAAGGCCAGTATTTTTAACCAATTCCTCGGTATTAATATTACCACTTTTAAGTGATAGTGCAGCAAGTTGTAAACCTGCCACCCAGCCCTCGGTTCCTTTTAATAAATTATTTACAGTACTTTCTTCGAGCTCCAGTGCCATTGCTTCGGAGAAGAATTGTTGAGATTCCTTAAAGCTAAAAGCAAGGTCTTTTGATGTGAACGTGACTAACTGGTTATTAGCTCGACGCTTTGCTAATGCTAAAGGAGGCGCTTCTCTAGAGGTGATAATCAAGCGAATGCCCGATGGCTGGTGGTCAAGAAACAAGTTGATTAAGCTTAATAATTGTTTGTTTTCAAGCAAGTGAAAATCATCTAGAACCAAGGTTATAGCCGAATTTAAAGTATCATTTACGTTTGCTTCGTTATAGCTGCTGAGTTGGTCAAGGTCATTCAGCAATGAAACAACAACATCCGACACTTGAAATGCTTCTGATTGTTCAATAAATTGCTTTGCTTCAATGCCTACACTTGGTTGAATGCTTTGAAGGGCGTTTAGGATATAGCGCCAAAACTGCAGTGGTGCATTGTGAGAGCTATCTAAAGTAAGCCATGCAAAGGTGTGAGGGAAGTGATGCAACCATTGACTGACAAGCGTTGATTTACCGTAACCTGCAGGCGCGGTAATTATGATTAATTCGCCACCAGAAGAAAGATTTAATTTATCTATTAGCGATGACCGAAAAACGGAGTGTTTTCGTAATGGTGGTAAATAAAAGCGGGTTTTTAGCAGTTTTGTTTTTAATAGCATAGCGGTAGATTCAGTCCTTGATGGAGTGAATCTACCGGAATATTTTGCAGAAATAAAATAGTTTATTGGCTCTCTTTGTGTTCGAGTTGAGAAAAATGTAAATTTAGCTGAGTATTTAATTTTATCTTCCAAAGAGAAGGCATAATTTCTTTGACCTTTTTTAGCATTCTTTCAGCTTGAATGACTTCTTGTTGATTATTACTTGCTCTGATGGTTGCTGATAACCAAAAAAATGTTTTAGCAAGGTTCTGCTCGCTTGGTAGGTTATTTTTTGTATTAAGGGGGGCATTAAAAAAAAGACTAGCAGTGGGGAAGTATGCTTCTGTGAACCCTTGAAATGCTGATTTTTCGAACCAGTTTAAAGCCTCTAATGAAAAACCGTGCTGATTAGCTTCTGATGCTAATAGTCCAAGTTTATATTGGGTTGCTCTGTTTTGATCTGTTGTTTGGCTTAGCCAGAAATAAGCCTGCTCAACATCGCGATTAACCAAAATTCCTGAGTAATACCAATTTCCCAGCTGTGTTTGAGCAAATGATAAGCCTGAAGAGGCTGCGTAGGTGCAATTTGTGAAAGATGGCAATTCCTCAGGGTTGCTTTTGAATTGTGGATTATTTGATAATTCAGCTTCTGCAATTAGGCATTGAGAGTCTTGCAAATTAAGTTGTGGAAATGCTTGTTGTTCTGACAGGGCCAATGAACTTAATGTAATTGATAGTAATAAAAATGCACCTATAATTTTGAATTTTATTTCCATCTTTCTATCTCCTTATTTACCTTAAATGGTTACCATGAATATATAGTGGCTTTCTAATACTAATTTTGTTTTCTTCGGTAACTAATAAGTGAAAGTACACCTAAGCCTAATAGAGCCAAGGAGTTAGGTTCTGGTTTAGAGAGCATATGATGTGTATTAGTTTGATTACTTACAGAGGCCATGGAGTTAAAGGTATTCACTAGAGGATTTTTTTGTGCTTCAACGTTAAAGTCAATAAAAAGCTCTGAGGTAGCTGCTTCTGAGCTTTTAAATTCATTACTTTCATTAGATGTGGCTCCGTCACCAATAACAGCGGATGAAAATGGAGTTCCGTATGCTTTGGTAAAAGGCAGTAATAGAAAGAGGATTACCACTACACTCTTTTGTGCAGTGAGGATGCTGAGAAAACCTGTATTATTTAGTCCTTGCATGCTACTTATTCTCCATTTTATTCATGTTCAACAGTTTGTTGAACATGAATAAATAATAAGCAGTAACTTAGGAAGATGTGTGTAAGAAAAGTGAAAGATTGTGCAAGCAGTAAGCCTGATATAGCGAAGAGGTCGAGTTGGCCTCTTTTGCTCTCAATTTGCGGTAGAATTTAGCCTTATTTGATAACCAACTCAAATTTTGCGTTTACCAAATCTTCGCCAAACTCTTCTCCCAACTCAGCCATATTGTCGTCATCTTCTTCATAAAACCACTTAATAAGAATGTCATTATTGTTAGCAGATGCATCTAACATATCAAAGATTCTCATGAGGGCTTTGGCAGAGCTGCTGTTGAAGTAAATGAGGTCAAAGTTAACATTAATAGTCGTAGATGTTGTTGAGGTTGTATAAGTGTTAAGCGCACTGATGATTTCGCCAAAAAATACGCTGGCATCTTCAGGGTATGATTCCCCTGTAAAAGATAAAACATGATTATCGAAATCAAAGTTAATTCCTGGTGTTCTTTTAGTTGCTTCAATAACTAAGTTGTTCATGTTCCTACTCGATAGCATCTATATTGGTTGTTGTAGATAACCGGTTCATTTTATTAATAACGGCTATAAATATGAAGTTAAACTAAAATAACTTGAGTTCGCATCAACAGGGAAAAATTCATACTCAAATTTTGATGCTTTACGAGCTATATCTATAAAGCCCACTCCAGCTCCTTTACTATTTTCAGGTGTTTCACTTCTAAGCAGTTTTTTATATAACTTTTTGAGCTCATCATCACTCATTGCATGGATGTCATCGAGTGTTGTTTTTAATTGCTCAACATTACTTTCATCAACCAGGTTTGCACAAGTAACGTAGTGAGTGCCGTCACGGCTTCCTACTATCACTAAGCCATAGCGGAATTCACTAGGTACTTCGATGCTTTCTTCAAACTCCTTGCTATAGCGAATAATATTCTGTACTTGCTCAACAAAGAAGTGGAATACAGAACGAATTTGTCGTTTATCAACATTGTCGGCTTGCAACTTACTTTTGAGTACTGCGCCGATGCTGGTTAGCAAGTCTTCAGTTAAATATCCGTTATAGCAAAAAACGGCCCCATCATTGTTAAGCTGTTTTCGTAGTTCAAATTGTTGTTTTACATCCATGCTATTAGCCTTCGTATATAGTCGGTAACCATAGTTTTTTATGCAACGATTGAGTTAGCCTCGGCAGAATGCCCAGTGGTTTGACCTTTGACTTCTGTCTCTGGGGTTATCATGAAGCCTAAAACGGTGACATCATCTCGTTGTATTTGCTCCCCTTGATAACTATTTAGAGCGTCGGATATGATTTGGCGTTGGGTCCCCATAGACTCAGACGTTATGCTTTCTATTAACTTTCTTAGACGTTTCTTACCAAATGAAATTGTTTTTTCCCCACCAATTTGATCAATCAAACCATCAGTAACTAAATAGAAACTTAAACTGGAGGAAATATCAATGCTGTGTTGAGAAAAGCATAGATTGTTTACCGTTCCTCGATAACCAATGCTTTTCTTATCCCCTCGAATTTCTTGTAGGCCATGTTCATCAGTAACAAATAAAGACAACCTGGCACCAGAAAATAGTAACTGTGATTTGTTTTCACTAATGTAGATAACGGCCAAATCTAACCCGTCATCTGAATCGCCAATATTTGTATTTTGCCCCATATCGTGTTGAATTATTGTGTGCATAGCGCTAATGAGTTCAGCTGTTTTGCCTGGGGAAACTTCGAGTATTGCTTTATCTAATGCTGCTTTGGCCATAATTGTCATAAAAGCACCAGGAACCCCATGGCCTGTGCAATCAGCCAATAAGATTAGCTTCCCGTGCCCCCATGAACGCACTAAATACATATCACCTCCCACAACATCACGAGGTGCCCATAAAGCGAAGTGGTCAGTACTAAAAGAAGTCATAGCTCTTTCAGGGGCAAGGATTGCGCGTTGTATTTTACTCGCATAATGTATGCTTTCAGTAACTAGTTGGTTTGATTCTTGAAGCTCATACAGCGCTTGTTGAGTGTCTACTTTAGCTATCTCCATTTCTTGAGAGTAAGTTCTGATTTTTCGAGTCATCGCTTTAATGCGGCGCGTTATCAAATTGCCAAATAAGAGGAATGTAAGAAGGATAATAGCGCCAATGGTTGCTGTTAAATTTTGCGTTCTTTTAACGACTAAGGCTGCATGCTCATTCGTTTTTCTAGCAAGTAAATCCCCTGACTGGGTTAACTGTTCCAGGCTGTCGAGTAGCTGGGTTCTATCTTGGTCTAGCTGTTTTTGGATTGCTGATATTTTCCCTCTTTGAAGCAGCAAGCTTTTTTGAGTCGCAAGCAGTGATTGCTTAGAGGGAGTGATTTGTAGGTCCAGCAGGTTGACGTCTTGAGTAAGCTCTAAAACCAGTGATTGATAATCTTTCATGTCGATATCCATCTTGCTTATTTCTGCAAGAGTTACTTTCAAAGTATCAAATACTGGCTGTATTTCTTCAGTTTTTACCTTCTTTAGCTCTAGGAAACTATTGGTAATAATTAATTTTCGGGCAGCCCTTTCCAGTTCTGAAATATATACGTCGACAATACTTTTAACTTGTTCAGAGCTATTGGTATTTTTATCAACTAAGGCTTCCGTTATTTTCTCTGCAGCACTGTGGTCGCTGGATAAGCCCCAAAATAACCCTTTACCGCCGAGCCCTCCATTATCACGAAATTGATCAACTTTTTTGGCTAGAGAGTTGGCTTTGTCTCTAACCTGACCTGCCAGTGTTAATGCGCTATCCATTTGTTTTGATAATTTGTTACTTAACTGCGTACTATCGTGTTTAATGCCAATTAGATTATTACTGGTTTCTCCAAATTGCGTGAAAGATTTCATCAATGCTTCAGCGTCACTTGTATCCATTCCATCCAAACTGTTTATAAGTGTTTGGTAGTGTTGCCGAAACTCATCGGTTAATTGAGTACTCTCTTTATCATCGTCTGAAATAGTCATTCCATTCGATGAAATAACGCTATCTTGTTGCTCCAAATACCTTGCGACTGTGTTGGATATCGCTAAATTCCCTTCAGTTAATACCAGCGAGTTATTACCAAGGCTGTCGATAGCTTTACTAAGGTTTTTTGAAGACCACCACCCCACTGCACCAACTAAGCCTGTTGCTATTAGTCCAATAATCATTAACGCGGCCAATAGCAAGTGGATATCGTTATCCCTTGACGGTGTGTTTTTTGAAGCTTTTCTTTCTTTCACTATTAATACTCGTGAATAATTGCAGTGGTTTTATATATCAAACTTATAACCAACGCCGTAAATAGAGTGGATAAACTGCACTTCATCGGAGAGGCTAGTGAGTTTTTTACGTAGCTTTTTTATGTGGCTGTCAACGGTTCTATCGCTAACTATTCGGGCGTCATCGTAAGCTCTGTCCATTAATTGGCTGCGAGAGAAAATATGCCCCGAATTTTCATATAAGGCCTCTAATAACTTAAACTCTACGGCGGTTAGCTCAATACTTTTCCCTTTATAGTCAACATGGTAATTGCTTCTATTTATTTGTAATTCTGGGTCTGAGGGTGTTTTTTGTGGTGAAACGCGGCGGAGTACTGCTCTAATGCGAGCCTCAACCTCTCTTAGGCTATATGGTTTACAGATATAATCATCTGCTCCCAGCTCAAGGCCTAAAAGGCGGTCTATTTCATCTGTTCGTGCCGTTAGCATAATAATAGGTATATTAGAGAACTCTCTAATTTCTCGGCAAACAGTAATTCCATCTTTGCTGGGCAGCATAAGATCCAATAATATTAAGTTTGGCTGGTTTTCTTTTACCCAGTCTGTGACCTTATCTCCGTCATTAAATACATGGGTTTTATATTGCATGTGTTCAAGGAATTCGCACATCGCACGAGACAATTTTTCTTCGTCTTCTACTACCAATATCATATTAGACATCTTTTACTTCCGTGTTTCCTGTTTTTTTGAGGCTATCGTTATACTAGCTATTGTTGATGCGTAAGGTTTAGCGGAAATTGTAATTGAATTGATACTCCACCCTGTAATGCGTGCTGGGCACTAATTGAACCGTTATAGTTTTCCATTATACTTTTGCAAATCGCCATTCCTAATCCTGCGCCTCCTGTTGAGCGATTACGCGAACCCTCAGCTCGGAAAAAGCGATTAAATATTTTGTTGAGACCTTCATCATTTAAACCGGGCGCACTATCAGAGAAATCAAGTTGGACAGCGTTATCTAACTGAAGAATACGTACAAGTAACTTCCCACCTGTATCTGTATAGTGATAACTGTTTTTTAAGATATTACCAAAGACTTGTTTTACTCGTTGGCCGTCAATATTTAACGTAATGGGATGTTTAGTTTTCTCAAATTGAATCTCAATTGCTTTTTCTTTAAATAAGGGTTGAAAATGAGCGACTGACTTTTCCAGAAGGTCAGCTATATCTATTTCATGATCTTTGAAACTAAGGGCGTTTATATCAGTAAGAGAAAGCTCAAACATGTCATTTATCAAACCGCTAAAGTGATCAACTTCGTCGCTCAATGAATGTAAATTTTTTTTGTTTGGCTGACGAATGCCTTCACTAAGTAGTTCTATTTCGCTTTTCAACACTGCGAGAGGTGTACGTAATTCATGGCTTGTCATGGCAATAAATTCGCGTGTTTCTGCCTTAGCAGCCTCAGCAATATCCCTTGCAGTTCTTAATTCGCTATTTGCCTCACGGAGTGCCTCTTCACTACGATCAGACATGCGAATTAAGCGGCGAGATATTTTTGTAAGGTCTTTGTATGACTGAAGTAAATTAGCATATTCAGACTTGAAATCAACTTCACTGGGGGCTTCCAGTAAAGATTCTGCTGTATTAATAACATGCAGTTCATCTTGAAAAGTATCGTAATCCATATAGCCTTGCTGTTTCATATGCCTATAGTTTAAGAAAAAACGGTCTGCCGCTTAATGGAGATAGGTTGGAGCGGGTTTTTGGTAGGATAACATAGGAGGTAGATTCAGTTCATTGATGAAATGTACTTGCCCGTTATGAACGAGAAATCAGTCACCAACTAAAGACCAAAATGCATTGACCAATGGGTTTTTCAAGCTTTTTCTGAGTGTAAACAATCCAACATCATAAGGTTCAAGCGTTGGTTGCACATCTAACGTCCTTACACGGTCTGCCAAGGGACTATGGTCGAGAACAATTTTTGGTACAACACCAATGCCTAGCCCCAAACTCACCATGCTGACAATCGCTTCATTGCCGGCTACTTGGGCATAAATACGCGGATTAATATCCATTTGGCGAAACCAGCTGTCGATTCGTTTACGAGCAATGCCACCTTCAGAGAGTATCATTGGAACCTGTGCCCATTGTGCGGCTGACGTAGGAGGTGTGATGGGAACATCCGGGTCGCTCTGTTCAATGGGGGCAATAAAAAGTAAGGGGGATACTGTAATGGGTTTAAATACCAGGCCTCTTGGTAGTGTAGGGGGGTGTGCTGCAATGGTAATGTCTTCTTCACCTGCGATTACGCGGGCGATAGCGTGTTCCGGGTCACCGGTGTGCAGCTTTATTTCAATGCCAGGGTTATCGTGACGAAAGCGGTTAAGTAAGTCGAACAAAATACTGTAACTCGCAGTGACTGAGCAGTACATGCTGACTTTACCCTGAAGCTCGTTGCTGTTGTCTGCCAGCTCGTTACGAATCAAGTCCCATTGAGCCCGCGCTTCCCGTGCATATTTTTGGAATTTTTGCCCTTCGGATGTGAGGGCGACGGTACGGTTATCACGGTTAAATAATAAAACGCCCAACTCATCTTCCAGTTGTCTGATGTTGCGTGACAAAGCGGAAATGCTAATGTGGCACGTGTCGCTGGCGCGTCCGAAATGTAAACTGTCGGCCAGGGCGAGGAAATGCTTTAGAGTGCGTGTATTCATACCGCTACATATTACTATTGATAATGCTTATCTTGCAATATGTGGGATGTTGTATTGCATATATATCAATTTACGAAATAGTCTTTCTACTATAGAGTAAGCGCACTAAAATATAAGCTCGATTAAAACCAGCCTTTAACACATACAACGATGGAAGCTTCCACTATGCCAAATAATTACTTCAATACTCTGCCACTGCGTGAGCAGCTTGAGCAACTTGCTAAATGCCGCTTTATGGACATTTCTGAATTCCCAGACGGTGTTGAAGCACTGAAAGGTAAGAAAATTGTAGTTATTGGTTGTGGCGCACAAGGTCTTGCACAGGGTATGAACCTGCGTGACAGTGGTTGTGATGTTTCTTACACCTTGCGTCAGGCTGCTATTGATGAAAAGCGCCAGTCTTGGAAAAATGCAAGCGAGAACGGCTTTACTGTAGGTACGTACGAAGAGTTAATTCCTACAGCTGATGTTGTGTTGAACCTTACACCTGACAAGCAGCATACTGCTGTTGTTAATGCCATTATGCCTCTTATGAAGCAAGGCGCTTGCTTATCATACTCTCACGGTTTCAACATCGTTGAAGAAGGTATGAAAATTCGTGAAGATTTAACCGTTATCATGGTTGCGCCTAAGTGCCCTGGTTCTGAAGTGCGTAATGAATACGTTCGTGGTTTTGGCGTACCTACACTAATTGCTGTGCACGAAGATAACGATCCTAAAGGTGAAGGCCTTGCATTAGCTAAGGCTTACGCTGTGGGTACAGGCGGTCATAAAGCGGGCGTTCTAATGTCTTCTTTTATTGCTGAAGTTAAATCTGACCTTATGGGTGAGCAGACTATCCTTTGTGGCATGTTGCAGACGGGTTCTTTGTTGTGCTTTGACAAAATGGTTGAAGAAGGGATTGATGCGGGTTACGCGTCTAAGTTGGTTCAGTTCGGTTGGGAAACTGTTACTGAAGCGCTAAAGTACGGTGGTGTTACCAACATGCTAGACCGCTTGTCTAACCCTGCTAAGATCAAAGCGTTTGATCTGTCTGAAGAATTGAAGCTAATCATGCGTCCGTTGTACAACAAGCATCAGGATGACATCATCAACGGCACATTCTCTCGCGTTATGATGGAAGATTGGGCTAATGATGACGTTAACCTATTAGGCTGGCGTGCAGAAACAGCAGAAACTGCGTTTGAGAAAACCCCTGCTGGTGATGTTGAAATCTCTGAGCAAGAATTCTTTGATAACGGTATCTTAATGGTTGCTATGGTTAAGGCGGGTGTTGAACTTGCATTTGAAACTATGACTGCTGCGGGTATTGTTGCTGATTCTGCTTACTACGAGTCTCTACATGAAACTCCGTTGATCGCTAACACTATTGCACGTAAGAAGTTGTATGAGATGAATGCAACTATCTCTGACACGGCTGAGTACGGTTGTTACTTGTACAATCACGCATGTTTACCTTTGCTTGCTGATTTTATGAAAGACATCAAGACAGATGTGATTGGTAAAGGCCTGAATGTTGAAGACAATGGCGTAGATAATGCTCGCCTGATCGAAGTAAACGAAGCGCTTCGCAGCCATCCGGTTGAAGCAATTGGCGCAGTTCTTCGTGGTCACATGGCTGACATGAAGAAAATCGTTTAATTTGATACCAGGTCGGTGATAGTGTACTGACAGGGTAGAATAAAAAAGGCTGAGGTTGATATCTCGGCCTTTTTTTTAGGTGTTTTTAAATCAGCTTCTTTTTGGACTTCTTGTAATGACTCATTCCTTACCTATTCGCCTGATTGATTTGACGGTTAATTTTAACGACCGCTTTCAACTAAACGGTATCAACTGGCAAATTGAGCCCCAGCAGCATTGGGTTATTACCGGAGCCAACGGTGCGGGGAAGTCAGCTTTAGCAGCCGTTCTTGCAGGTGCTCTTGATACAGGCGCTGAATGTGTATCAGGAAATCTTGAAAGTTTACCTGCGAGGGTAGGGTGGGTGTCTTTTGAGGCTCAGGCAGAGCTGATTGAAGCAGAACGAAGAAAAGATGATGCCGATATTATGGATGTTATCTCTGAAGGCACTTCGGTTAGTGAGATACTGTATGAAGATTGCCAAGATCGTGAATTGGTAGAGCTATTAGTCGTCAGATTTGGTCTTGAAGATATGTTAGGCCGTGCGTTCAGAAAGCTGTCTACGGGTGAGTCTCGTAAGGTGATATTGATTCGGGCGCTGGCTAGTAAGCCTGAGTTGTTAGTGTTGGATGAACCCTTTGAC
>Ga0209707_1001190_pt1 | contig 14919 bp, 10 predicted proteins | sample EN4Hudsemesocosm_FD_184630 | JGI IMG/M metagenome (GOLD analysis project Ga0209707, IMG submission 184630) | Methane-oxidizing microbial communities from mesocosms in the Hudson Canyon - EN4B Hudson Canyon (SPAdes) (version 2) | ecosystem: Environmental > Aquatic > Marine > Cold seeps | place... | reverse complement strand
ATTTATATTAGGGTTTAACGTCCAGTTTAAAGCAAATGCTGGAGCCTGATAGGTAGCAATATAAACTATAGATGCGCAAAAAATTATGCTTCTAGTGACTTGATAAATCATATATTAATAATGACCATAACCATAGTAACCGGCATTTAGAGTTCTTTGTGCTTTGTTTAATACACCTAGAACAACATCTGAACAATTCTGTAATTTTTTTGTTGATTCAATAACAAAACTTTGTGGTGTGGATTCTGCTGCTACAACCAAGACGAGTTGCCCCATTTGGCTTGCTAAAACCTCTGCTTGAGTTGTTGCCAACAAAGGGGGGGTATCAAAGATAACTATCCTATCAGAATAACGTTCACTAAGCTCTTTAGAAAGTGCAATCATTTTATCACTAGCTAATAACTCAGTTGAGAACTTGTGACTTTTCCCCGCTGTAATAATACGAAGGCCTGGTATTTCTGTTTGTAAAATGATATCTGATAATTGCAGAGAGTCTGTTTCAAGGTAATCAATTAGGCCAACTTTACTTTCAATGCCCAATACTTTTGCAATGGAAGGTTTGGCTACATCGGCATCAATTAATAGTACCTTTTTATCCATTTCTGCTGCGATGCTAAATGCAAGGTTAATAGATGTAAATGTTTTTCCTTCTCCTGGTACGCTACTAGTAATTAAAATTAAATTAGAATTTTTTATATCACTTTTTCTAGTCCCGATTGCATTTGTTACTAATGGCCTTTTTATATTTCTGTATTCTTCGGCAATTCTGCTATGAGAGTCGGAAACTTTAATAAAACCATTTGCATCTAAATAATCCCAATCAAACTGTATAGTATTTTGTTGTTTTTTAGATATGACTATTTCGGGTGTTGAAATGTGTTTTTCTGGCGATTGTTTTGGTTCAGAAATTTTAGTTTCTGTATTTTCTAGTGATTTAGATTTTTCTAAAGCTTTTTCTAACATATTCATAAATATATACCCCTAAGAATTATGCGAATTTGTCTAGTAACATGACACTAGCATAGCCAGATAATAATATTATATTAGCAACAGCAAACATCAATAAACGATAACGGTTCTTCTTAGCTTGAGCGCTACTTACTACCTCAGAAATAGTGCCTAAAATGGGGATCCCTGTTACATCTCTCAAGTGTTTTGCCTCTACAAATGAAGGGTTTATAAAAACCATTAATAGAGCAATTGCTGCCCCTATAGTAAGTCCTATAAAAAGTACGGATGAATATAAAATCCGTCTATTAGGTGATGAGGGGTGATCCGGTGTATTTGCAGGGTCAACCACTTTGAATTTTAATGCAGAAACCTGAGTATCAACACTGTTAGACATTCTAGCTTTTTCTCTACGATCAATTAAAGCCATATAGTTCTTTTTAATGCTCGAATAATCCCTATTAAGGTTTTGCATTTCTGTTTGAATTGTTAATCGAGTATTGAATTGCTCATCTTCTTTAGTTAATTTGTTTTTGAGCGAGTACATTCTTGCGTTCATAGTTGCTATTTCTGTATCAATTCTATTAAGCTCAATTTGAATTGATTGTACATAGGGGCTTGACATAGCAACTGAAGAAGGGCCGCTTGTTTTGATTTCATCAAATCTACGTTTATTTAATAATTCAATTTCGGCATCAATTGAAAAAATATATGGATGGTTTTCTGTATATTTTAGTAATAATTGATTTTTTCTATTTTTTAATTGAGATATACGCTTACCTTCAAATGAATTGTCAGTTATATCCTCGGTTAATCTCCATTTTTCGCTTGATGCTAATGCTTTTGTTAATTGTTGTTGTAAAACTTTTTTTCTTGACAAAATCTCAGATATTTTCATTTTCGATATTTCTATCGCTTTTCTAATGCCCTGAATAACCGTAATTTGGCCCTCTCCTGGTTGACCAGGAAGTAAACCTATATTGTCTCTTTTAAAGTTTTCTTTTGCTCTTTCTGAATTACGAAGTCTTTGCTCATATTCTCTAATTTGATTATCAATAAATCTTTGAGCTGAATCTACATCACTTAAAGTAGAGCTTTGTGCTTGTTCAGAAAAAATGGATAAAACGGCCTGGACTACATTCTTTGCATTTTGAGGGTCTTTTGATGAAAAGGAAATAGAAAACATTTCCCCCCGACCTCCACCAATTTTTAGAGCCCCCTTCAATTTTCCTACTACTGATCGAATTTTCTTTTCAGATGAACGGTCAACGTCCATCCCCGCGGTTTCAGCAATTTTCAGCATATTTTCCTGAGTAAACATCAGCTTTTTCATGATTGAAACCAAGCCCCTTATATCAGACTGAATAGCAAGACCTCTTAATAGAGGTCTAAGCATTGTCCTAGTGTCAACATGAACTCTGGCCGAAGATTTATAAATATCAGGCATTTTATACACATATGTCCATCCACCTATACAGATAATTGATGCTGCAATAGTAATTATCCATTTATGACGAATAATACCTTTTGCAAAATAAAGAACTTCAGAAAACTGATCTAGCATATTTTTATAGTCTATTTGTTAATTATAAATTTATATTTATAATTTTTTATATTATGTTTTTTTTGGGTTTTTAAGTATTGTTAAAAGAAAGCCTCAGGAACTATTAAAATATCCCCAGGTAAAATGTTGATATTTGCCGATAAATTCCCATCTTCAACTAAATCATCAATTCTTATGCCAAATTGATGCGTTTTACCTTTAATAGTCCTTATAATACTTGACCTATTTCCATCACCATACTCTCCAATACCTCCTAACTGTATTAATAAGTCTAACAATGTCATACCTTTTTTATAAGGCATTTTTTGTGCTGAGTATCGGTTACTTCCCCCACCTATTTGTCCTATGATTCGAACTTGTTGTTCATAAACACCTTGAAAGCCACCCACAATAATTGAAACTAGGGGGTCTCTAACAAACTGACTTAAACTGGCTTCTACAGCTCTTGCTAATTGAGTAGGTGTTTTTCCTATTACCAGTAATTCATCAATGAGTGGAGTACTAATTTTTCCATCAGGCCTAACTGTTACTGATTGTGATATGTCGGGATTATCCCAGACAAAAATTTGTATGCTATCTCCTGGCCCAATAATGTATGTGTAATCAGAAGGAATTTCTACATTTTCATTTAACGGAGGGTGGCCACAATTAATTAAGAAAAACATTGATAACAGCACTGCTGCCGTTTTAAATTTAGACATACTTAAACTCCATAATAAAAATATAATTCATTTCGATACCTTAAAATATTTAAGTATTTTACTCAATGTTAAAAATTATGTAATAAAAACTTATTTGCTTTTTAGTTTAGCAAGTAATTCTTCAATTAAAACCTTTTCCGCATATTTTCTTCCTTTACCTAAGTATAAAGCCTGTTTTAACTCTGATCTTGCGGAAAATACGTCACCTAAAAGGTTATAAGTAACTGCTAAATGGTATCGGAAAATGGGTGTGTTAGGGTCAAGGAGGATGACTTTTTTAAAGATGATTAAAGCATCATCTTTTTCTCCTGACTTTAATTTTGCCCAACCATAAGTATCTAGAAAATAAGGATGTTTTGATTGTTTGAAAGTTTTAACAATTTTAGTGGCTTTATCAATATCTTCAGTTTGTCCAAAATGGTCAAGAAGTATGGTTGCTAAGTTGTTTTTAGCTACATTATGCCTTGGATTAAGTGTTAATATTTTTTCATAAAGTCCAAGTGCTTTGTCAAAGATTTGATCTTTCTCATATCTTGACGCTAAGCTAAGCATTATATTTATGTTTTTTGGGTTTATTTTTAGCCCATCATTGTAAACTTTATATTCATTTTTTATGTCTCCTGCAAGCTTGTACAGTCGACCTAATTCATTATAAATATCTGTGTTTTTAATGGTTTGTTGTTTTAGTGCTGTATTGAGTAAAGCGATGGCTTTTTTGTATTGTTTATCGGCAGATAACAATTGGCTTTTTAGTATAGAAGGGAAAATGTTATTTGGATTGGCTTTAATTAAGGTATCTAAATAAGCCATCATTTTATTTTGTTGATTTAATTGTAAATAACAATCCGTCACACCTGTTAAAGCATCTTTTAACCAAGGAGCTTTATCTAATAAGCCTTTGTAAGCAACAATAGCTTCATCATATTTTTTTTGCCGTTGAAGCGAATTTGCTTTTAAATAGTCCGCTAAAAACACACCATTTTTTTGAAGGCGAATTTTTGCGATGTATTTATCTGCACGCTCATAATTGTTAGCATTAAAATTTAATTCAATTAACTGCGTTAGAATTTTAAGGTTGTTGGGGTGTTTTCTTAACGCTCGTTGTAAAATTTCAATAGCATATTCTGAATGACCTTCACTAACTTCTTTATTTACGATAAAACTTAAAGCTTGTAAGTTATTGGGATTGATCTTCAAAGCACTTTCATAATTCAAAATGGCTTTATCTAAATCTCCTTCAAACTGATTAATTCCTCCTAGTAAAGATAATGCTTGATCCATCTTTGGTTGTTGCCAAAGTACTTCTTCTAATAGCTTTTTTGCATTACTAATTTGATTTAAGGAAATTTGAATCTCTGATTTTAAAACTTTAGCATTAATATCTTCAGCGTTTTCATCTAATACTTTTTCTATATAACTTAAAGCTTTAGTTGTATCGTTATCAGTAAATGCGAGCTTGGCTAAAAACAAAGATACAGAAGCTTTGTTCTCATCACTTATATTATCGTTTAATAATGCCGTAGAAAGGATGTTTTGGGCTTTTGTTTTTTTATCTTTCGAAATCAGCCATGTGGATAATGTTATTAGTTGTTCATAATTATCTAAACTTGCTTGAGTAAATATATCAAACTGTGAAATCGCTTTTTCTTCATCGGAAGCATAAAGAAAGTTTAATAGCGCAATTTTTATAAAAATTTGCTCTGGATTATCTTGTACAAGTAGGTTTAATATTTCTTCTGCTTTTTTAGGTTTTTTTGCCGTTTGATAAACTTTAGCTAAAGTGAATTTTATTTGTACATTGTCGGGCTTCATTTCGACTAGTTTTTCGTAGTCAGCTATTACTGCATCCGTATCATTTTTCTGTGAGTCTATTTGGATCTTTAACAAATGAAGAGAGATATTGTCGCTTTCTTTTTGTAGTGCAGGAGTCAATATAGCTAATGCTTGATCGAAATCCTTTTGCTTTATCAGCATAACTGTTTTTAATGATATTGCTTCAATGTGTCCACTGTCTTTTTGTAAAATATCATCAATAATAACTAATGCTTCTTTGTTTTTTTTCTGTCTAATTAAAAGTGATGATTTAATAGCGAGAGCATCTAATTGTTCAGGGTTTTTAGTTAAAACACTTTCTATTTCTTTTGATGCCGCATCAATGTCGTTAAATAAGAGTTGTACTTTGGCTAACTTTAATTTTGCTTTTGTTTTTTCTGGGTCTAGCTTTACTGTTTCTAATAAACTGGCCCTCATTGCTTTATATTTCTTTGCTTTTTCATTTAGCAAGGCCATGTAATAGTATGGCTCTGCTATTGACGGGTCTTCTTGGATGGCATTTTTAATTTTTAATTCTGATTCTTTGTATTTTTCTTGATCAAAAAGAATAATACCTTGTTCTAAATATTGTCCTTTTTTTTGCTCTTCTCCACAGCCAATAAGGTTAAGGGATAAAACAATTAGAATAAGTATTGACGAAATATTTTTCATAACCAAACCATAAACATGTGTAAAGAATACTCTGTTAAAGTACATGACAGATAATTTTTTGCGACTTTGCTGATCATCATACCGTACTCTAGACTATTTTTAGAAGCTTGCTTTCTTTGGGTGTGAAAAAAATGAGAATTCTATGGAATTATCAATGGTCATAATTCAAGGTGTTGTATTTATATGAAAGTTTTTCTCAACTGCTATAATCAGAAAATTGAGTTAATAGATTTTTTTCTTACTTTTTTCCTCCTTTATATATAAATTAAAATGGATAATAAAACAATATTAGTTACCGGCGGTGCAGGGTATATAGGAAGTCATGCCTGTATTGAGTTACTAAATGCAGGGTACGAGGTTATCGTTATTGATAACTTATCTAACAGTAAAGTTGAATCACTTAATCGCGTAAGAACTATTACAGATAAAAACATAATTTTTTATCAAGCGGATATTTGTGACAAGAAAGCTTTATCTGATGTATTTTCAAAACATAGCATTTATGCGGTAATGCACTTTGCTGGCTTAAAAGCTGTTGGTGAGTCATGCCAAAAACCTTTAATGTATTATCAGAATAACGTATATGGATCATTAATTCTGACTGAAGTGATGACTGAAGCTAATGTTAAAAACCTGATTTTTAGCTCTTCTGCAACAGTTTATGGTGAACCTGATACTGTTCAATACTCTGAAGATCTACCTGTTTACGGTGCAACAAATCCTTATGGTAAATCTAAAGCCATGGTTGAGGATATTTTAAAAGATCTTTCTGCTGCAGATAGGATACTTAATTCAACAACATCTTGGAATATTAAGTTATTGCGTTATTTTAACCCTATTGGTGCTCATAACAGTGGCTTGATCGGAGAAGACCCTAATGGCATACCTAATAACTTAATACCTTATGTTTCGCAAGTAGCCGTTGGGAAGCTAGAGCAACTTTCTGTATTTGGGAATGATTATCCAACTAGAGATGGTACTGGGGTGCGGGACTATATTCATGTTGTTGATCTTGTTAAAGGACACCTTAAAGCACTTAATGCAATTGAAAATGAACAGGCTGGAGGATGTAAAGCCTATAATTTGGGTGCAGGCCGTGGTTATAGTGTTTTAGAAATTATCCAGAGCTTTGAGGATATTACGGGGAAAAAAATAAACTATAAGTTTGTTGCTCGCCGTACAGGGGATGTTGCTGAAAATTATGCAGACCCTTCGCTTGCATTGCAGGAATTAGGTTGGAAGACAGAGAAAAACCTTCAGGATATGGTGAAAGATACTTGGAGATGGCAGACACAAAACCCTCAGGGCTACCCAGAAAATAAATAATATGATTAAGAAGTAGAGACATTTTATTTAATGTCTCTACTGAATGTTGTATTTAAAAGTTATATTGTAAAAAGTCATTAAACCATGATTTTGCTTTGTTAATAGATGAAGAAACACAAGGTGAGCTTTGTGTGGGTGCAGATCCTTTTATATATGGATAGGCAACTAAATTCTCACACTCCTCATTGGCTAATAATCCGTTTTCTGGATCAATTAATACCGTGTCAATATTATCTGGTGGTATTAATGTAACGGGTAAGGTTGATATTCTTCTCATTAATGCAGTCCAAAGCTGTAAGGCACCTGAAGCGCCTGTTAACCCTGTTGGTTTATTATCGTCACGTCCAATCCAGGCAACAGATAGATAATCTCCACTATAGCCAGCAAACCAGCTGTCTCTTAGTTTATTGGTTGTTCCTGTTTTACCTACTAAACCAAAGTCTTTGGGGATATAAAGATAGGCTGAACGACCAGTACCTTCTGTCATAACCTCTTGTAAAATTGTATTTGTTATATAGGTTGCTGCTGGGTCTACGGCTTGTCTGACTCTATAAGGGTAGTGTTGTAAGCGACCTCCATCTTTAGCTATCACTGCACGAATCGAACGTAAAGGGGTTGCAAAACCATCACCTGCTAAGGTTTGATAAAGCTGGGTTACTTCTAATGGAGTTAAGGGTGTCGCCCCTAATAGTAAAGAAGGGTATAAGTCTACAGGACGACTTACTCCAAGACTTTTTAATGTTTTAGCTATTCTGGCAACGCCTATATCCATTCCTATTTGTACGGTAGCTAAATTATAGGAATGAGCTAAAGCAGTATGAAACTCAACCTCGCCATGTTCTTTTCTATCGTAGTTATTAGGTTGCCAATGCTTGCCTTTTACACCTTTAATATTAATTGCAGTGTCACTCACTTTTGTATTAATAGTGTACTTATCGGGGTACTCTAATGCGGTTAAATAAACTAAAGGTTTAATCAATGAGCCTATAGGTCTAACGGCATCTAAGGCTCTATTAAAACCAACAGCTCTAGGATTGCGAGCGCCTGCTAAAGCAACAATTTCACCGCCATCTCGACGAGTAACCGTAACAGCTGTTTCCAGCTTACTTGTTTTAGGTCTTTTTTCTAAAGTTTTTAGTTTTCTTTCTATGGTTTTTTCAAGTGTATTTTGAATTTTAGTATCAAGTGTGGTGAAAACGTGTAAGCCTTCAGATGTTAAATCATCTTCTTTGTATTCTTGTCTTAATTGTCTTTTAACTAAATCAAGAAACCCAGGGTATCGATTTACTGAGCGATGGGTACGAGAAATGACAGTTAATTTTAGTTTTTTTGTGGCTAGTTCTTGCTTTTTAGTAATGTGACCTAGTTTATGCATTTCTTCTAGCACTAAGTTTCTACGTTTAACTGAACGGTCTGGGTGACGCCTAGGGTCGTAATAAGAGGGGCCTCTGACCAAAGCAACTAATGCTGCAATATCCTTTAAAGGTAAGTTTTTTAAAGATTGTCCAAAATAAAATTCACTTGCTAAACCAAAGCCATGAACAGCACTAGCACCATCTTGCCCTAAATATATTTCATTTAAATAAGCTTCTAATATTTCGTCTTTTTGAAAGCGAAATTCTAGTATTAGAGCCATAATTGCTTCATTGGCTTTACGCCAAAGACTTTTTTCTGGCGTGAGATAAAAATTCTTTACTAGCTGTTGGGTAATAGTACTACCCCCCTGAACAACAGAGCCTGCACGAATATTTGCTAATAATGCACGAGCTATTGCTTTAAAAGAGACACCAAAATGATTGTAAAAATCACGGTCTTCAGTTGCCAATAAGCCGTGAATTAAAGCATCGGGTGTATTTTCAAGTTTTATAAGTATTCTGTCTTCTTTTCTGGTGGGGTAAAAGCTACCTATTTGTATAGGATCCATCCTAACAATCGCTAATTCTTTTGAGCTTGTTAAATTAATAACTTGAGATATAGTTTTCTCAGCAAATTTGATTCTTAATGTTTGGCTTTCTTCATGTTTATCCCAAAAATTAAAACTTCTGGTTTTTAAATTTATTTGGCGACCTTTTTTATAATAGGTACCTTCTGAGGCTAAATGATAATCTTTTCTATAATGTAGTTGTTGTAGTAAATTTTCAAATTCAGTAATTGACTGAGAATAGCCCCTGTAAATTTCTACGGGTGTTGCATATACCCTGGCTGGAATAGACCAGCGACGCCCTTCAAATTGTTTGCGGACGGTGTAGTCTAAATAACCAATATAACAACAGAGAATAAAACTGGAAAAAAGAAAGCAGTATAAAAGCCCTTTTTTAAACCAATGCATAGGTGGCTTGCTAACTTTTTTATTTTTTACAGCAGTTTTTTTTGTTCTTTTTTTAGGCATTGGCTAATAAAATTTAATATTGGTTAGGCTATTATCCAATATTTTGCCAATTAAAGATTAATTTTCAGCTGTTTTTTAAGGGAACGATGGATTGTTGCGTTTGTTTATCATTTATAAGGTCGCTCATGGATATTGAATTACTTTTTAGTAAGTAAGGCTCAGGCTTACCAAAAATATAACCTTGTCCGTAATCTATTCCCATTTCCTTTAAAGCGACAATTATTTCAGGAGATTCGACATATTCAGCAATTGTCTTTTTACCTAATTTAGAAGCGATTTCAGCCATAGAGCGGACAAGAACTTGATCGGTTTCATCATTAATTAAATTCCTAATAAATTGACCATCAATTTTTACGTAGTCAACAGGGAATGATTTTAGATAATTAAATGAACAGAACCCTGCACCAAAATCATCTAAGGCAAATTTACAGCCTAAGGCGCGAATTTGTAAAATCATCTCACGTGTTTGTTCAAAATTTTCTACGGCAGCCGTTTCTGTAATTTCAAAGGTAATACGATGAGCAGGAACCCAAGTAAGGTCTAGTTTTTCTTTTATTACCGATAATAGCGATTTATCTTGAAATGCCACACCAGAAAGATTGATAGCTAAAGATAGATGTGATTTGTTTTTAGGGAGGTTGGAAAGAAAATTAATAGCTTCAGATATAACCCAAAAATCAATGCTATGAATTAAGCCCATTCGTTCTGCAACAGGAATAAAGTCATTTGGATAAATTGTTTCACCATTTTCGCCATGCATTCTGAGCAGACTTTCATAATGAGAAATGTTGCCACTATTTAGATCAATAACCGGCTGAAAAACTAAATAAAACTTATTATTCAATAGAGATTTTCTAATTAAGGGAGCCAGAAATATATCTCGGTGTCGTTGTTGTACTGAGTTATCATTTTCATTATATTCCCAGACTAAGTTACGTCCATTTTCTTTTGCTAAGTTACAAGCCTGACGTGCTCTTGATATTATTTCATTGGGATGTGAAATAGTATTTGCTGAATTAAATTTTGCTATACCAATTGATAAAGAAGTGCTGTAACAAATATCACTAGCAAAGAAGCGGAAATTATAAATAGTTTCTCTGATGCTGTTGGCGAATTGTTTGATGTCTTTTTTAGAATTGTTTTCTAAAAAAATACAAAATTCATCAGACCCAATACGAGCAAATAGGTCTTCTTTGTTGAGCATATTCCTAATAACTGAAACAACGTCCACAAGCAATTGGTCGCCAGTTTCAAATCCTTCAAGCTCGTTAAGTACGCTAAACCTATCAATATCAATAAATAGTAGAGCTGAGTAGGTGGGGAGTACATTATTACGGTTTAGTATTAAATGTAATTGTCGTTCAAAGTTTTGACGATTTAATAAACCAGTCAGTTCATCATGAACGACTAAATATTTTAATTTTGCATCGACTACTTTTCTTTCTGCTAACTCATTAATTAAACGCTCCTCTTGTTGGTGTCTAAGAGAACGTTCATGCATCATCATTAACTGGAATTCAATAATAATTAAGAATTCTGAAAAGTTAATAGGCAGTGAAACATAACGATTGAAATAGTTTTTTTCTAAATTAAAATTATCGTTAATCTTTAATTGTTGGGTTTTTGCTTTTGTGCTGAGAATAATAAAAGGGATGTCATAACCACTACCATTACTTGATAAAGTTTTGCACATTTCTAAAATATTACATTGCGGCAAATCCTCATTAACAATAATTAGCCCAATCTTTTCTGGTTCATTATAAAAAGGTCGTAGTGTTTCATAAATTTTACCACCATCTTTTGCAAGTTTGATGTTATTAAAACCCTTGTCTTTCAAATGAAAGCCTATCTCTAAAGCTATATCATCATCATGCTCTGCGATAATAATAACTTTGTTTTTTAAAATTTTATCAATGATCATAAAGCCAACCAAGCTTAATAATAATAGTTATTTAGAAACTGTATAGTTTAAGTAAAGAGCGCCTATATTAATCTTAACCTTGAAGTTATCTAGTATTAAGGCTAAAGTTAAGGCGCTTTCAAACTATAAAAGCTCTTTAACTATAGACGGATTTAAAATTTTTACCATTTATGCTAAATATATCTCAACATGATTTGTTAATTTCCGATCTGTTTAAAGGCGACTTACAATTAGCTTCGCCGCCGACAGTGTACTTTCAATTACAGGAAGTTATTAAAAACCCTAATAAAACCATTGCAGATGCTGCATTTGTGATTGAGAAAGATGCTGGTTTAGCTGTTAGACTGTTAAAAATAGTTAATAGTGCTTTTTATGGTTTTCCATCAAAAATTACATCTATTGATCGTGCGATTAATCTTATTGGGACTAAAGAGTTACAAAATATTACTTTGGCCACCATCGTTATTGATAAGTTTTCAGCTTTTCCCTGTGATCTACTTTCTATGGGGGATTTTTGGTCCAGAAACCTTCGATGTGCATTGATTGCTCAAGGTATTGATCGGTATCTTGGTAGTCAGTTTTCTGAGTCCATTTTTATTTGCGGAATATTACATAATATTGGCCAATTAGTGCTTTGTCAGAAGCTTCCAGAATTAGCTAAAGAGGTAGGGCTAATGTTGCAAGCTATAGATGAATCAACAGCAGAAGATGAAATTAGACTAGAAACTAATATTATTGGTTTTGATCATTTTGCAGTCGGCTCAGCTCTAACTGAATTATGGAAACTTCCTCCAATTATTACGGATAGTATCAGGTTGCATCCATTTCCTGATAATGCAGACGAGTTTTCTGAAATAGCCTCTATTGTAAGGTTTGCAGATTGTAGTAGTAAGCTTGATGGATATTGCGGAGAAGGCGGGGGAGAGCAATTAAATATCTCTGCTACAGATATGAGTATTATTATCGATCAAGCTTACGACCAGTTTGAAGAGGTTTTTAAAATGTTTTACCCTGTATAAGGCAAACTACATTGAGATAACTATTTTTCCAGTGCTGTGGCCTTGTTCTATTTTTGAGTGAGTCTGAGGGACTTGTTCTAAGGATATTGTTTCAGATACTTTTACTTTTAAATCACCCTGTTCTACCCATTTTGCGCATTGATTTAAAATGCTTATATGATTGTCCCTAGCACTATCTAATTGTTTTAATAGGGGAGCAAGCATTAACTCAAAACCAATTAATAGGTTTTTTATTCTGGCTTCGGCTAAATTTATTTCACCAGGGTCTAATAAAGTAATTAATCGGCCAAAATAAGCTGCACAAGCAATGCTTTGCTTAAAGGCATCTGCTCCTACTGTATCAATCACTAAATCAACACCTTTACCAGCTGTTAAATGAGTGACTTCTTTAAGTACATCCTTTTCGGTGTAAATAATCGTGTGATCTGCGCCCAGAGATTTACAAAAACTAGCTTTTTCTTCTGAACTAACGGTGGTAATTACTTTTGCGCCCTTCAGTTTTGCTAATTGAATAGCAATATGTCCAACACCACCTGCACCCGCATGAATTAATACTGTTTCATTAGCTTGCAAATTACCTTTTTCAAATAAGGCTCCCCAAGCAGTAATTAAAACTAGAGGCATTGCCGCAGCTTCTATAAAATTAATGTTTTTTGGCTTTAATGAAATCCATCGCTTATCAATAACAGTATATTCAGCGTAACATCCTTGCTCTTGTCCCAAGCCTCCATGACAAAACCAAACTTCATCACCTATTTTATATTGGGTGACAGCATCACCCACTGAAACAATTTCACCTGCACCATCGCACCCTAAAATAATAGGTAAGGGGTGTTGATAAAAGCTACCATTTCTTCGAACTTTGGTATCAATAGGGTTGATGCTGGCTGCTTTTATTTTGATTTTTACTTCGGTAGGGAAGGTGATTTCAGGTTCATCAATATTTGAGATTTGTAAATTATTGATTGACCCCGTATCTGTCATTAAAACTGCTTTCATGTCCTTTACCATTGTTGACGATAATCTTGATAGTCATTGTGTTTTATCAATGACACTTTATGATGTTTATCTAGCCAATAAACATCAGGTAAATTATACCCATTAAATCTGTTTGCTTTTATTAAGCTATAAGCCCCAACGTTTGAAAACACCAGTCGATCACCTATTTTTAGTTGATTTTTAAATGTGTATTCACCAAAAATATCTCCTGCTAAACAACTGGAACCCACTAAAAGATAAGGGTGACCGTTTCCTTGTTTTTCAGTTTGTAAAAGATGAGGGCTTTTTTGGTACTCAAAAACTTCGGGGTTATGATTGACTGAGGTATCTAACACTGCAATGTTTTTACCATCAGAAATAAAACAATCAATAACACTTGTCACTAAAAATCCTGCGTTACCAACAACTGCTTTCCCTGGTTCTATAAAAATCTCCAGCCCATATTGTGATTTTAATCTTTTGACTAAATCAATAAAAGGCTGCTGATTATTAATTTGAGGGTAAAGGTAGCCACCCCCCATATTTAACCATTTTAATTGTTTTAGCTGAGCCCCAAATTGTTGTTCGAGTAGGTGAATTGTTTTTTCTAAAGGTAGATAATCAGTATTAGAAAAAACAGTATGAAAATGTATGCCTTCTATTTCTTTTGGTATGTCTGTCAAACTATCTAAGGCTATTCCTAATTTAGAAAAGGGGCGACAAGGATCAAAGCGCTGATCCTTTGCAAAGGATAACTTTGGGTTTAGTCTTAAGCCTAATGAAGCTTGCTTATTTGTTTTTTGTAAGCGTAATGACTGGGTGATTGAATTAAAGCTTATATGGGAGCATAGTTCAGTAATTTCTTTAAATTCATGATCTCTAAGTCCTGGGCTTGTAATGTGGATGGAGTTTTTTTCTGTTGAAGTTTCTTTTGCTATTCTGGCTTCAAATAAAGAACTAACAGAAAAGCCATCTAGAGCAATCTTTACTAAGTTTAAAACTTGTTCAAGGGGAAGGGCTTTTACTGAGTATAAAACTTGGCAGCCCGAATTGCTTCTTAAATTAACTAACTCAGCAATATTAGAGCTAATTATATTTTCATCGAAGACGTAGGCTGGTGTTGAATTTAAATTATTTTTAAGATGATTAAGATCCATTTGCTTTACAGTGAAAGGTATTTAATTCTGTGATAACTTTATTCATATAAACATCATGTTTTTCCATGATTACTTTGGAGCATAATTGAGATTCAAAACAAACAGCTGTTAGCTCCGTATCTGTTCTAACTTCTTGTAATAAGCGATCATAGTAACCAGCACCATTTCCTAGTCGACCACCATGGCGATCAAAGGCAACGCCCGGTACCATTATTAAATCTAATTCATTAGCTGAGATCTCTTTACCTTTTTCTTTCCAACGAATTCTAGGTGGCTCCAGTATCCCCCATGTTCCCGGTGAGAGCTCTGCAATATCTTCGAGCCACCATAAGCCTAATTTATTTTGTCCATCTATATCAGTCGTACAATAAGGGATAATGATTCTTTTTGAGCTATTAAGCTGTAACAGAACTGTTTCTAATGTTCTAACTT
>Ga0209707_1001189_pt1 | contig 14925 bp, 11 predicted proteins | sample EN4Hudsemesocosm_FD_184630 | JGI IMG/M metagenome (GOLD analysis project Ga0209707, IMG submission 184630) | Methane-oxidizing microbial communities from mesocosms in the Hudson Canyon - EN4B Hudson Canyon (SPAdes) (version 2) | ecosystem: Environmental > Aquatic > Marine > Cold seeps | place... | reverse complement strand
AATAAACATTGTTTCGTAATGTTTTAATTTTGACATTCATTTTCTCCTTATAGATTTAGCCGGTACAAATAAATGTATCAGCAAGGTTTTTGAAAAGTCTGTGATTTTATCTAAATAAAACTGAAAATTTAATAAGACAAGCTTGTAAATAGATATTTTGATTAGAAATCTTGCCACTTTTGAGTTCCAGCTCTAAATTATTGAGGTAATCAAACATTTTTAAAAACTGTTGGGGTTTAACAGAAATTGCAAGTTTCGCTTTCTTATCCCAAATGGCTTTAGGTGGAACAAAACCTAAAATTTCTTTTGCATTAGCTACACCATTGATTCTTGTATATGAACTTATCATAAACAATTGTTGTACAAATGCAGTTATTTGATTCAGAAGATAGATTTCATTCATTCCCTCTTCTAACAAAGCATCAATATCTACACTTATGTCCATGCCTTGAACCAAGTTATGTAAAAAGTCTTCTACAGATACTCCACCTATTCCAAAACAGTGTTGGTCAATCACTTTTGCAGAAATTTGTTCATCCAAAATTGAGAGTTTTTTTAAATCATTTACCGTTAAAGCCAAATCTTGTCTGTGCATAAAAAACAGATGATTTAAAGCAGTGGTATCATAACGAAGTCCAAGTTTGATGGCTTCTGTTTCCAATATTTTACTGGCTTCATAGGCATTGGGAGCAAACATACGAATACTGGTACTGTTTGTTTTAGCAGAAAAATATCCACTCATGGCTCTAAAGTCAGCATCACCAATACAAGCAAATATTACCACCGAATCAGAGTTTGCATTACACGCTTCAATGAGTGATGACACCTCTTTTTTAGGCAGCTTTTTCTCTGTTTTTATGACTAAGATATTATTGGAAGAGAACAAAGAGGATTGAAGTAACTTATCTTGACAATATTTGAAATTATAATCATCAAAATAGATTTTTTCTATCTCATCACTTGCTCCGTGATTTGCAGCAACCATTGAAGTGTAACTCTCAATTAGATAAGTTGATTGTCCAAAAAACATGTAAGCATCAAAGGTCTTGTTTTGTCTTAATATATTGTCAAATTCGTTTTTATACATTTTTTATATTATCCAAGTTTTCATTAATTTTTTAATTTCCTTTGATACTTCCAATGATTTTTTTACTTAGGATATCCACTGATTTTATAATAACTTTTGTTTTTGAAAAAAGCTTTTCCCCTTTATAGTTATCTAAGTATATTCTAATTCCTGGGATATCTTTATAGGTTTGTACGATGGCTTTTGTTGGGTCTACTACTTGAACTTGGACTTCTTCGTTTAAGTGTTTTTTCGCCCAACGTGCGAATTTTCTGTCTTCAAAATCCCATACCATTGTATCAATTTTTCGCTCTTGATTAGAAATATGAGCACATATTTCATCAATGTCTTTTGGTATCTTTTTGCTTTTAAGAATACGATGTAAAACCAAATCAGAATACCTTCTAATAGGGGAAGTGAAATGCGAGTAACTGTTAAATCCCAGCCCGAAGTGACCTAAGTTCTTTGATGAATACTTAGCTTGCGTTTGTGCCTTTATAATCAACTCATCAACTTCAGCTCTTAAAAGTGAATGTACTGCGCTTTTTTGAATAGCCACAATGGTTGAATGAACATTCTCTTTCATTTTTGCTTTTATTCCCAGTAAACTTACATCATCCACCAGTTTCGAGATGGCTTGAAAAGAGGGTTCTTCATGTATTCTATATATGGCTAGGTTATTGACTTTATTGGCAGCTTCCACATTAGCAAGTAACATACACTCTTCCACCAGTTGGTGTGAGCCAGAGGACTCTTCTATATCAACACCTTTAAGTTCAAAGTTATTGTCTAACTTCTGTCTGATTTCACTTGTTCTAAAATCGTACCCATTTTTTAATCTCTTAGCCCGTAGTTTCTTGGTTAAAGAATATAAGGCAAGCAGGGAATCGAAAATTTCTTTATCTAAAGTAGAATACTGGTCCAGTTTATTTTCAAGAACTCTGTCAATTCGCCCATAAGAATATTTACTTTTTGAGTTTATAATTGCTTCAAATAATTCACTTTTTTTAACACTTAAATCTTCCATGTCCATATGAAGTTTAAATACATAGGAAAACCTATCAACATTCGGTTTTAAAGAACACAATTCTTCACTTAAACTTGCAGGTAACATAGGATGTACTTTATGGGGAAAATAAGCAGATGTAGATTTTTCATAAGCACTTAAATCAAGGGCACACCCTTGAGGAACAAAATGTGAAACATCTGCAATAGCCACATATAAAATAGATTTTTCCGTATCAAAATAAATAGCATCATCGTGGTCTTTCGCTGAAGCTGGATCAATGGTACAAAAGTTCAAGTCTCTTAAATCAATTCGTTTTTCTGTATTTCCTAAATCTTCTTGTACTTCAATCTCTTTATTGCTAAGTCTTGAATACTCATCATATAAAAAAAGAGAAATTTTTTCATCTACTTTTGCATCTTCCAAATTTCCGAAATATTCAAGCACGTTATTTGATTTTGCATTTATTAAAAGAATGTCTTTATTTTTATACTCTTTTTGCAGTTCACTTTTTGCAACTTTTAATAAAACACCTTCTTTTACTGAGTATAAATTTCCCTCATTTAGATAGACTAAAATTGAATGATCTTGAGCACTTAATACTCTAACCACTTTAGCTTTAATACTTTTTCGGGGATTAAATACACGTTTTACAATAATTAAATCATCATTGTATGCTCCATGTAAATCTTCAAAATTTAGTTTTATGTTTTTATGTTCATTTTCTAAATCATTTAATACTGCAAAGTTTTTTTCCACTTTTAAAATACCAATTCTGTATTTTGTGTCTATGCTGTATTTTCCTTCTATTTTTTTTAAAAACTTCTCTTCAACCAAATTATTTAATATATCTAACTCTTCTTGATTAAAGTCATTATTGTCTTTTGACAACTTTTTAAAAATATTTTTTATCATTTAAAACCTTTATTATTATTGTATGTTAACTAAATTATGATTCAAAATATATAACTGTGTGTGGATTAGTAGAATTGTGATGCAGATAATTGTAGATTTGTATTGTGTGTATAGTTAAGCTTCTTGATGGTCTCAACAAAAGGAGATTATCTCTCCTTTTGTCTCTAAAAAATACCTGCTATTTGTGAGGCTATTTTTTGCTCTAATATTGGCAATGCTTCTGTTAGTTGTAAGTCAACTTTAGTAGCTTCTGCAAATATCTTTGTTCTTCTTTCAATATAATTTGTTTCATATTGTTGGGTTGATGTTTCAGTCATCTTATCATCCATTGAACCACCACCTTCGTTACTTCTAGCTTTTCCAGCAAAAGAGTTCATGAAACCTGCTTTTTTACCATCTTTTATTTCAACTTGCCCTACTTCACCGCCAGAACTTGTTAATACTTTTTGTTTTGTTTTTTCTCTTACATTTACATCTACTACCATTTGGTAAATAGTATCTTCAAAAGACTTAGCGATTAATCCACCAATAAGCCCAGCAGCAGCTCCCGCAAGGATAGTTCCTCCTGCACCATTATTGTTATACGATGCAATTCCAGCTCCCGTTGCGGCACCTGCTACTGCACCACCTGCCGCGTTATTCTCTTTTTTATCATTAGCAAATAAAATATTTGCCATTAATACGTACTGTGCCATTTCAGGGTCATCTGTTAACTTATAACCTTTTGATTGAATCTTTTGTTCTAACAAAGGTAAAAGGCTGTTCATCTCCTGTCCTGATGTATTTTTAACATCAACATAAACAATTCTAAGTGATTTTTTTACAGGATTTAAAAAAACACTTCGGCTCATTTTTGATTGAGTTTGAAGCTCATTTGTTGCACATCCACTAAATACTGTTCCAATAATTGCACTTGCTGCAACAATTGAGGCTAATTTTTTAAACTTTTTCATCTACTTCCCATCTTCTTTTGTAATTTTTTGCTGACATTATAATCAAGTATTTCTTAAATATTCGAACCATAAACTACAAAGAAAAAATGTGAAAATAATGTGGAAATTATATTAAGTTATTTTTCCAAGCGTGACTTTTTGAATATAATATGTCATTTATTGGTGCAATATAGAAAAAAAATTTATCTTATATAAGTTTTTAGCATTTTTTAGATAAAATCCATGAAATTAAACGATAGAGGAATTATAATGGCATTAAAAGTTTATTACGACAAAGATTGTAACATTGAGTTAATCAAATCTAAAAAAGTAGCAATGATTGGTTTTGGATCACAAGGACACGCACACGCAGAGAACTTAAGAGACTCTGGTGTTGAAGTAATTGTTGGTTTAAGAAAAAGTGGTTCATCTTGGGCTAAAGCTGAAGCAAAAGGTTTTGATGTTAAAACTGTTGCTGATGCATCTGCAGTTGCAGATATCGTTATGATTTTATTACCTGATGAAAATCAAGCTGACATTTATGCAAATGAAATTGCTCCAAACTTAAAAGATGGTGCTACTATTGCATTTGGTCATGGGTTTAACATTCATTATGGAAGAGTTGCACCAGCTGCAAATATTAACGTAATGATGGTAGCTCCTAAAGCTCCAGGTCATACTGTAAGATCTGAATTTGTTAAGGGTGCTGGAATTCCTGATTTAATTGCAATTCATGCTGACCCTGCTGGAAACACTAAAGAAGTAGCATTATCTTATGCTTCTGCAATTGGTGGTGGAAGAACTGCTATTATTGAAACTACATTTAAAGACGAAACTGAAACGGATTTATTTGGAGAACAAGCAGTATTATGTGGTGGTGCTGTTTCTTTAGTACAAGCTGGTTTCGAAACATTAACTGAAGCTGGATATGCTCCAGAACTTGCATACTTCGAATGTTTACATGAGTTAAAACTAATTGTTGACTTAATGTTTGAAGGTGGAATTGCTGATATGAGATATTCAATTTCTAATACTGCTGAGTATGGAGATTATGTTTCTGGAAAAAGAGTAATCAATGCTGAATCTAAATTAGCTATGAAAGAAATCTTAAAAGAAATTCAAGATGGTAGATTTGCAAAAGACTTTATCCTTGAAGGTCAAGCTGGATACCCAAGAATGAATGCAGAACGTGCAAATGCTAAAGCTTCATTAATTGAACAAACTGGTAATAATTTACGAGATATGATGCCTTGGATTTCTGCTGGTAAAATAGTAGATCAAGACAAAAACTAGAAAGAAATACTTAGAGAAAGTTTGTAGAAATCTACAAACTTCTCTAAAGATACCCTATGGCTCAAAAACGAAAAATCAAACGAACCCACAAAGTAAAAACTAAAAAAAACAAGAAATTCAATAGGCAAAAAACAGTTAATCTTGTTTTGTCATTTTTAGTCATTTCACTAATTACTACCATTGCCAGTTACTTTTACTTACCCAACAATGTAAAATCAAATGACAGCAAAAATAATCTGATATCAAATATCCAACAAGACTATAAACAATACAACAAAAATAAACAAGAGACTCCCACTTACGAAGAAAAAGCTCCTTTCATAACTGAAAAGTTTGAAGAGTATACAAAAGAGTTAGAACAAGACTATACAAATGTAGAAGAAATCAAACAAGATATAATCAATATTATAAAAAATACAAAAAAAATCGAACCCATTGTGACTCAAAAGATTGAAGAAATCAAAGAAGTCATAATTCCAAAAGAACAAGCGAAAATTGAAATAATTAATAATAAACCAAAACTGGCTATCATAATTGACGATGTTACTTTACAATCACAAGTGAATAACATTCAAAAAATCAATCATAATATTACTATGTCTTTTATGCCTCCTATTAAGACTCACAAGAATTCGGCTAAAATTGCCCAAGACTTAGATTTTTACATGGTGCACTTCCCCATGCAAGCTACCAGTTTCAAATTTGAAGAGACCCATACACTACATATTGGTGATAGTTATGAAAAAATAGAAAAAAGAGTTAAAAAAGTCAGAGAATGGTACCCCAATGCAAAATATACCAACAATCATACAGGAAGCAGATTTACTGCCCATGATGAATCCATGGATTATTTTTATCGTGCACTAAAAAAATATAATTTTATTTTTTTGGACAGTAGAACAACACCAAAGACTGTTTCAAAGAAATATGCAAAAAAGTATGACTTACCTTTTTTAGCAAGAAATATCTTTTTAGACAACAAACAAGACTATCAATATATTCTGGGACAACTTAAAAAATCAATCAAAATTGCTAAAAAAAGTGGTTACGCTATAGCAATTGGTCATCCTCACAAAATCACATTAAAAGTACTTAAAGAAGCAGAACCTCTCTTTAAAGACCTGAATTTAGTGTATGTAAACAAAATCCCACACACAAACCCTTAACATTACGCACTAATCTTTACAAGAAGAGATACACTTAAAGTTAAAGAGAGCAAAAGCTCTCTTTAAACAGTACTATCGGTATAAAAATGTTGGAAGAATCAATGCAATTGCAGGAATTAATGTCAGCAATAATAATCGAATGATATCTGCAACCCAAAAAGGTGTTACCCCTTTAAAGATAGTCGACGTTGGAACATCTTTGTTTGCATTACTCAGAACAAATACATTCATTCCTAAAGGTGGTGTAATTAAGCTAATCTCAGTGACCACAACAACTAAGATTCCAAACCAAACTAAGTCAAAACCAAGTGCATCTACTATAGGAAAAAATATAGGTACTGTTAATAAAATCATAGACAAACTTTCAAATACAAAACCCAATAAAATATAAACAAGTAACATTAAAAATATTACACCCAAAGGGGGTAGATTTACTGTTTGTATAAAATCTAATAACTCATTTGAAAAACCAGCTCTATCAACAAAATTTGAAAAAATCAAAGCCCCAATAATTACAACAAACAAAGAGACTGTAGTTTTACTTGTTTCAATTAAGGAAACAGCAAAAGAAGTAATAGTGAGATTTTTTTTAACCAAAGCAATAAAAAATGCACCAGCTGCTCCAATTCCTGCAGCTTCTGTGGGAGTAAAAATACCCGAATAAATTCCACCCATGACCAGTGTAAATAAAAGTAATGTTGCCCAGATGTTTTTCAGTGCTTCTATTTTTTCATCTTTTGAAGACTCTTTTCCCGCAGGTCCTGACTTTGGATTACGTTTTACTGTCCAAATAATCGCACCTAAATATAAGAGTACACCTAATAAACCAGGTAAAAAACCTGCTGCAAATAATTCTCTGATACTTTGTTCTGTTATTATTCCATAAATAACCAATATAACACTAGGAGGTATTAAAATACCTAAGGTTCCTCCAGCAGCAATTGATGCAGAAGCTAAAGAGGCACTGTATCCATAGTTTAACATGGGTTTCATTGAAACTTTTGACATAGTTGCTACTGTGGCTAAACTGGAGCCACAAATGGCAGAAAAGAAACCACTGGCAACAATAGTTGACATGGCCAAGCCACCCTTAAATTTTCCCACCATTATATAAGATACTTTATACAACTCTTTAGAAATACCCGCATTAGTCATTAAGTTACCCATTAATACAAAGAGAGGAATAATAGACAAACCGTAATCTTGAGATATCTCCACAACTATTTTGGTAGACATTGTTAAAGAGGCAACGTAATTATAATCACCCAAATAAGCAAATCCAAAAAAACCCACCAGTGCCATAGCAAATCCAATGGGCATTCTAAATAAAATTAGGAAGAATAAGATTCCAGAACCAATTCCTGCTACTAACATTCTATTGTCTCCTTATCTTTACTAGTATAAAAATGAAGAAGTCCAAAACTCACTATACAAAAAACAGTGAAGTAACAAATACTCGCCATAAAGTAAAGGAAATTACTCGTTTGAATCTCCAAGTGTTCTGTTATTTGACCATACTTATCCGCTCTTGAAGCTAAAATAAGTAATTTATTTCCCAGATAAAATAAAGATGTAGAAATAAGAAGGTTGATTATAATAAGTAGAATATTACGAATTAAAGTACTGAATACTCTGTCCAAAATATCCACCACAATATTTTCATTCTTCCAACAAATTATAGGTAGACTTGAAAATACAACAATACCTAATATAACTTCTGTTAATTCAGTAGAACCAGGAAGAGGACTGTTGAAAAAATATCTACCCGTCACATCAATACATGTGATTATTGTCAATATTATTAACCCCAGTCCAGATATGGAATTTAAAATAAACTCACATATCTTTTCCATATTTCTTACTGTAGTTAACATTTATTTAACCATTTCTCTTAATTCATTGAGTGCAGCTCTTGCATCAATACCATTTTTTGATACTTCAGTAATCCATTCTTCATCCATACCACTCATCATCTCTTGAAATTCATTTATAATTGCGGGACTGGCATCTAAAATAGTATTTCCATATTTTTTTGCATCTGCCTCACCTATACTTGCATCTTTTTGCCAGTATTCTCCAGCAAGTGTAGAGAGTTTTTCTCCTGAGACATTTAAGATTGCCGCTTTATCTTGTTTACTCAATGAATCTAAAAATGCAGGATTTAAATATATTCCAAAACTTCCTAAATACATTCCAGCAGGGAATTTTAGAGTAAATGGTGCAACTTCTTTTAGTCTTAGTGTTCTTTTTTCTCCTAGAGGCATAAACACTCCATCAGCAATTCCTTGTGATAATGCTTGATAGACCTTATTTCCCGGAAGTGAAACACCCTCAATGCCAAATCTTTTTGCAATTTGACTTTGAATTCCTCCACCAATTCTGATTTTTTTCCCTTTTAATTCAGCTAAACTGATAATCTCTTTATTTAAATGAATTTGGCCAGGTGCATGTGTAAATAATCCAGCTAATACTAACTCATCATTTTCATTGGACTTGCTAAAGTATTTGTTATACACTTTCCAATAAGCAGGCGAGGCTTTATCAGCACCCACCCCTAAATTAGGAAGTTCAACCACTTTTGTTAAATTAAATCGACCAGGTGTAAAACCATGAAAAGTCCAGCCAGCTTCATAGGCACCATCTGTTACATTATCCAGAACTGCTTTTGGGCTTCCTGGGTATTGGATTTCAAGATTTACTCTCCCCTGCGTCGCTTCTTTAATCCATTTTCCCCATGTAGGTAAAACATCAGCATTCATTGTATGTTTGGGAGGTAACCATGAATATACATGTATTGTTTTTGTTTTTTCTGCATATGCAGCAATCGTACTAAGTGAGAGGATAAACATTGCACTGAGTATTTTTGTGGGTAAGATATTCTTCATAGACATATTTGTCTCCTATATTTAATGGTATTGTAAAGTCAAGGACCTTACATGTTTTAAAAGTAAATGAAGATTGAATTTCAATTTATTTTCTGCCAAACCACAGAACTTTCATCAAAACAAGCTCATGGGGCAAAAATTTCATGTACTTAATTGGCCAATACAAAAAGTAAACAGATTAGCCTACATAAAAAAAATGACAATTTAATGACAAAAATCACACTATTATTACATAATTATCTCACTTTATTATCATTTTATATATGTGACATCAATTGTAACTTACTCACTGTATCATATTTCAAATCCACAAAAAGAAATATAATATGATTAACAGTGCCACTTTTAATATTCCACAACTTCATAAAATGAAACAATATCCCAAAGAACTTTTTTATATTGGAAATACCAACTTACTTCAAAAAAAAATGATTTCAATAGTTGGAACAAGAAGACCCAATGCTTATACTAAAAAATTTACTTATGAAATGGCTCAAAAACTCTCCTTGAAAAATATATGTATTGTAAGTGGAGCAGCAATGGGTGTGGATGCTTTGGCTCATAATGGAGCAGGCGCTTCAAATACCATAGCAGTGGTTGCAAATAGCTTGGATATAAGATACCCAGCAGTAAATAAAAACCTAATTGCTCAAATAGAAAAAGAGGGTTTAATGTTAAGTCAATTCCCTCAAACTACACAGGCAAGATTATACAGCTTTGTGCAAAGAAATGAAATAGTGGTGGCTTTGGGGGATATTTTAATTGTAACCCAAGCGGACAGAAACAGTGGTAGTTTAAGAAGTGTAGAGTTTGCACTTGAAATGGGAAAGAAAATATATACCCTACCCCATAGATTGGGTGAGAGTTTAGGCACACAAGATTTACTCAAAAATGGCTTTGCAGAAGTGATTTATGATATTGATTCATTCATTGAGAGTTTAGGATATAGCCAAGAAATAACTCAAGATGATGATATACTTGAATTTTGTAAAAGCTACCCTACTTATGATGAAGCAGTAAGTAAATTTGGTGAAAAAATATTTGAGTATGAGTTATTGGGGAAAATTAAAATTGGTAATGGGGTTATTAGTTTATAAAGACTTTACTTATATTAGTTCAAAGTTATAATAATATATATTGAAATAAAAATACTAAAGAATATTGGTTACGAACTTATCCTAATTCTAATTTACATGGTGGAGGAGAACCTGAGTTGAAAGTGATATCCATTGAGGAAGTAAAAGAAAAATTTAATTTATAATTCTAGCTTTTATATACTAAAATCAACTTTTCTGACAACGTTAATATTTCTTTAGTAATAAACATCTCTCTGACTTCCTTTCTTTTTTTAACCGTAAAAAAATGAAACAAAAAACTCGTCTGCGCAGATGAGAATGGCTTGCAGCTACCCAGAAATTGTCAAAATATTTTCTGATGCTCAAAACTCACTCCATAATAGTACATATAGTACTATTACTTCGTTCAGACAGTTGAACATCTTTTCCAAAAATTTTTGTCAAGTTCTGGCATTCTCAAAAGCAGACCTTTAAGAGCATGGACTTTCCGACTTACTAATTTACTTATCAATATTTCTTTAGTGTTTGAAGATTAAGAAGTTACTTTGATAGATAAATTCGGACAACTAACAACATCAGCAGAAGCTGAGCGTTAGTTCTTTCTTTTCTAAACCAGCCCGAAACTGTTTAAGTGTTAAGAAATATGCTGGGAGCATATTTTAACGAGTTTTGCAGGGCAGAAAAGAAATACCTAATAAGTAAAGGTATCCGTAGGACTTCGATGCCGTTGTTGCTTTCTTTGCTACTTTCTTTTCAATAAAAGAAAGTAGAGAGCGAAGACCTTTAGTGTCTTCAAGAGAAAAGAAGTAATTGTAATCACTTCTTCTTTTTGTTATTAATTACTATGCAGCTCTTCGTAAAATAAGATATCCAATCACACCTGATAACACAGAAGCTACTATAATGGCCAATTTATCTGCATATTGATAAAGAGAGGCATCTACAAAGGCCAAGGAGTCCACAAACAAACTCATTGTAAAGCCAATACCTGTTAAGACAGATAAACCATATAACTGCATCATATTACTTCCACTTGGCAAAGTGGCATAGCCAAACTTTATGGCCAAATAACTAAATCCAAATACACCCACTTGTTTCCCAATAATCAATCCAGCCATAATTCCCATAGGTACCCCACCAAACATTTGCTCAATAGAAATTTCACTTAGATTTATTCCCGCATTCACAAAGGCAAACAGTGGTAGTATTAGAAATGCCACCCAATAATGAAGCCCATGTTCTATATTTTTTGCCATTGAGAATTCATTTCCATTTTCATCATGAGATTTCATGGGGATACAAAATGCTAAAGCAACTCCAGCAAGTGTTGCATGAACACCTGATTTAAGTACACTCACCCATAAAATAATACCTACAACTATATACAATGATTGTTTCGTTACTTTAAAAACATTCATTAATATCAAAGTACTTAAAGAAATAGCAGCAATTACAATAGAAGCTACTGATAAATCAGTAGTATAAAACAGTGCAATAATTACAATGGCACCCAAGTCATCAATAATAGCTAAGGCCATTAAAAATATTTTTAATGAAGCAGGTACTCTGTTTCCAAGAAGAGATAAAATTCCTAATGCAAATGCAATATCAGTAGCAGTTGGAATCGCCCACCCTTTCATTGCAAACTCATCTCCATAATTAAATGCCACATAAAACAGTGCTGGTATTACCATACCACCAACTGCAGCTATTAAAGGAAGTGCCACTTGAGAAAGAGAAGAGAGTTCACCTTCCATTATTTCACGTTTTACTTCAAGTCCAATCAACATAAAAAATACAGCCATTAATCCATCATTAATCCATAATAAAAGTGGTTTTGCAATGTGTAAAGTGGAAAATTTAATCTCAACTGGAATATGTAAAAATTCATTATAGTGTACAGATAGAGGTGAGTTTTCCAAAGTAAGTGCAATTAGAGTAACTATAATTAATAAAATACCAGCAGAAGATTCCTTTTTAATAAATTCTTCAACAATTTTCATTTGTTTCCTTATATTTGTTTTTATTTATATATCTATTATATCTTATTTTGGTAAGTTATAAGTTACCAAACTAAAGACTACAGTATTTTTTCCGCTTGGCTTTCCGTAAAACTAAATACCCAATGACACCCGATATAACTGAGCCAATTAGAATAGAAACTCTATCTGAATACATAAATATATTACTGTTATCATAGGCCAATAAATCAATAAAAAAACTCATAGTAAAGCCTATTCCTGTTAGCAGAGATACTCCATATATTTGTGTCCAAGTGGTGCACCTAGGAAGTTTTGCAAATTTGAAATACACCGCAAGAAAAGAAAATAACATCACTCCAAATTGTTTCCCAACTACTAAACCTGAAATCACTCCTAAAGAGACAGGATGTAAAATATTTTCCATTGAAAACCCAGTCAAATCAATACCTGCATTTACAAAAGCAAATATTGGTAAGATAAAATATGCTACCCAAAAATGGAGATTTTTTTGTAATATCTTAGCAGGAGAGGTGAGTTTATTATTACTTTTTTTTACATTTAGAGGAATAGTAAAAGCCAAAATTATTCCAGCCAGTGTTGCGTGAATTCCTGACTCTAAGACTGAAATCCATAAAAGCACGCCTACAAGAATGTATCCAGTAATTTTTGTGACATTAAGCTTATTCATCAACAGTAATACAATGAAAAAAGCTGTGGTTAGGAACAGAGCAAACAGGGATATTTCATGTGTATAAAATACGGCAATAATTAAAATAGCCCCAATATCATCAATAATAGCTAATGCCATTAAAAATATTTTGAGTGATACGGGTACGCGCTTGCCCAATAACGACAAGATTCCTAAAGCAAAAGCAATATCAGTGGCAATGGGAATAGCCCACCCTCTTAGTGCAAAATCATCTCCTATGTTAAAAAACACAAATAATAATCCAGGGAATATCATCCCCCCAAGTGCTGCGAAACCTGGAAGTGCCATTCTCGATACTGAGCTTAGTTGTCCCACAAGTATTTCCCTCTTTATTTCTAAACCAATAAAGAGAAAAAATATGGTCATCAAACCATCATTTATCCATAAAAGGAAAGGTTTTTTTATGTGTAAAAGTTCACCAAAGTGGAACTCTACTGTTATGTATAAAATTTCATTATAAAAATGTGAGAGGGGAGAATTTTTTATGATAATAGCCAAGAGGGTAACAAAAACAAGAATAATACCTGAAGATGATTCCCTTCTAATAAAACCTCTGACTATATTTTTCATACACCTTCCTTAGAATACATATATTATATCAGCTTAGCCAGTTTTTAATTATTTACAAATTAGTTTAACTACATTGTTTAAGAAATACTCACAAACAGTTACTGGCAAAAAAAGAAAAATACCAAGGTTTACACATTTCTTTTCCTTAAGTTACTTTCTCAGTTGGTAAGTAATATCACCAGCACCCACACCGATGATAATTCCCTTATCATAAGTCTTGATTACTTTGTCATCTTTAATAACCTCAAGATTATTTTTCGTCCCGATAACTTTGTCCGCGAAAACAGGCTCGTAGTTAGCAAATTCTTTTTGGAAGTCTATATTTACATGCTCTTCACCAGCAGCGAATACTGGCAAGATAATAAGCTCATCACAGCCTTTAAAACACGCTTTATATTCTTCTAAATTATCAAGAGTTCTGCTGTATTTATGGGGCTGCCAAATCACCACTTTTTTATCCAAATCTTTTAAGTTACTGTACAAAGAGACAGATTTAATAGTAGCAGTGATTTCGGTGGGATGATGGGCATAATCATCAATCAGAACAAAATATTTTTTATTATGTAAAATATCAAATCTCTTTTTAATACCCACGTATTTTTTAAGATTTTGTCTTATTTCATCAAGGCCAATTTCATGCACAGCGGCCAAAATAGCCAAAGAAGCATCTATTGCAATATGATGTCCAAAACCCCAAACTTCAAAATCACCTAAATCTTTTAGATTAAACTTAGTATAGGGTTCCCCATTTTTTAACGTAAAAGATAAGTTCTGTATATCTTGGCTGGGATAGAGTTTAATGGCATCCATATCAAGAGTTGACATAAATTTATCTTCAGCATTTATTACTCTGATTTTCGCCATCTTTAAAAAAGATTCATAGGCATGATGAAAACGTACCATGTCATAGCCATAATAACCCATGTGTTCAGGTTCAGCGGTAGTAACTATGGCACAATAAGGGTTTGAAAGTAAAAAACTGCCGTCACTTTCATCTGCTTCAAAAACAACTCTGTTCTCTTCATTTGACAAAGCATTTACATTTTTTACATATCTAAAGTTTGAACCAAACTCTTTAGATATTGCTCCAACCAAAGTAGTGCTTTGTAAAATGGACGCTAGAATAGCCGTAGTGGTACTTTTTCCATGTGCACCACAAACAGAGTAAACTTTTTTGTTACCTAACACAATAGGAAGAGACTCTTTCCGTGCAACGGTTTTTATACCTTTTTTCGCAGCTTCAATTATCTCTACATTATTGTGCTTTACTGCAGCAGAATGAATAATAATATTTTGATCAGTAATACTTGATTTATCATGGGGAA
>Ga0209707_1001187_pt1 | contig 14935 bp, 14 predicted proteins | sample EN4Hudsemesocosm_FD_184630 | JGI IMG/M metagenome (GOLD analysis project Ga0209707, IMG submission 184630) | Methane-oxidizing microbial communities from mesocosms in the Hudson Canyon - EN4B Hudson Canyon (SPAdes) (version 2) | ecosystem: Environmental > Aquatic > Marine > Cold seeps | place... | reverse complement strand
CATTGCTGGTTGGCATATACCAAGCGGGTATCGTAAAACCATCAACCGTTTCAAAACTTACATCTTCAAAGGCAATTGCTTGAGTACTTGGGTCACCACAAAATACAAAGTGCTCTACATCACATTCAGTAATGCCTAATTCGAGTATTTTAGAAGAGAAAAACCAAGCGCTGCCGACATAAGCAAACGTTATGAGCACAACGATTGATATTATTATTTTTTTAATCATTATGTTGACCTTTAATGTGAGTTTTTGTTGGCAGTGTTGAGTGTTTACAAGAAAGTTTTGAGGTTTCCTGATAAACACTCAAGCGGTTTAAAGCATGGTACTAACACGTTGGAATATGCGACTAGCTGTTATAGAGAAATAATGCTGTCTTTGTCAATTTCAATCGCTTCATCTAATGAAGCTAAAATAGCAGCACGTTCTTTTAATTTTGTGCCATGATGCGCTGTCATATTAAGTGTTTGCATTTGCTTAGCAATGGCTTGTGCAGTGTCCATTAGTTGCTCTTCTTCAACAACAACGTCAAGGAAGCCCGCTACCGTGGCCGCTTCTGGTGAGAATAACTCAGCGTTAATTACCGAGCGAGTTAGGTAATTGCTCGGTAAACGGTTACGGGCAATTTCAATACCGGCATTGTGCATAGTCATTCCAATAGCGACTTCGTTTAAGCCAATTTTAAAGTTACCGGCACAACCAATACGATAATCACAGCTAAGTAATAAAAAAGCACCTTTTGCGATGGCATGACCATTACAAACACCAATAATTGGTGTTGGGAAAGCTAACATTCGACGAGATAATTTTGAGCCTTTAGTGACAAGTGCAATAGCTGATTCAGGGCCCGCTTTCATGGTTTTAAGATCGAAGCCACCTGAAAATATTCCGGCTTGGCCAGTTAAAATAACAATCGCTTTTTCTTGCTCTGCGTGATCTAAAGCACTATTCATTTCGTCGATAACTTGCGGCGATATTGCGTTAACTTTGCCGTTATTTAACGTAATTACATGCACATTGTTTTCAATTGCTACGTTGATCATTTCCATTTTATTACCTTTGAGTCATTCAATATTTATTGTTGTTTATACAGGGGTTTAGTCAAAATTCCAAACGGATTTTATCCGTACTTGTTGGCTAACTGGTAGGCCACTCTGTCCTGCATAACGCCGAGATAGCGCTTAATGTTTAATTTATCGTCAATCAAACTTAAATTGTCTGCGATTTCTAGCATGATGGTCATCATAATATCAGCGGCGCTAAAGCGACTTCCAGCAAAATAGCTGTTTTTTGCCAAGGTGGCATCAATATAAGAAAAATCTACGGCAATTTCTTTAGCTATGTAATGATCTAAAGGTGCAGTACCTTCTCGTTTTTCCATTGTCATTAATAATTTCGTAATTACCGGTAATGCTAAAGAGCCTTCGGCAAAGTGCAGCCATTCAAGGTATTGATAATATGTAGCGCTATTTGCTTCAGGCCGTAACTTAAGCGCAGACTCTACAGAGTCACTTTGATTCAAAATATACTCCATTACTGCGCCAGACTCACAAAGCGTGATGCCATCATCAACAATAATAGGTGCTTTAGCGAGGGGATGAATCAATTTCAAACTCTCAGGAGCTAAATTCGAGCTAAGATCACGTTGATTATGAACTAGCGTATAGGGCATGTCGAGTTCTTCGAGTAACCAAATAACTCGTTTTGAACGTGATTTATTTAAATGATGAACGGTGATCATAAATTTGTTTCCTGATAATTACTCTTTAGTTTGTTCAACGCTAAGACCAGCAACTGCTTGCTCTTTTGGTGTTGAATGAAACCTTAAATGGATTACTTTTACCAATATACCGGCGGTAAAAAGCATAATGAGTGTGTAAATAGCGGGCGTAAATGACATTTTATAATTAGCCAGTAAAGTTAATGCCATAAACATTGATAACGTACTATTTTGTAAGCCTACCTCAATAGTAATGGATGTTCTTTGTGCAGTTGTTAGTTTTAGCCATTTACTTGAGTAATAACCTAACGCCATTGTTGAGATGTTTAATATTAGTGAAACAGGGCCGGCGGCAATGAGGGCGGGAATAACGATATCTTGTTGAATATAAGTTAAAAATATAATCAATAAGGTTAAAAATAAAACACCAAATTTTGCGACATAAACCTGTGAGCTTGCTGCTAATTTGGGGAGGAAAGCTTTAATCAGCATACCAATAGTAATCGGTACTATGGTTAGCTTCATTAAACTGATCATGGTGGCCAGAATGGGTAACTGAAATTCATTCCCTTGACCCATAAAATGATTCAACGAAAAGTTTAATATCACGGGAATAGTAAATACGGTAATTAAGCTAGCGACTGCTGTCATAGTAACTGAGAGCGCAACATCGCCTTTTGCTAGGTGTGTGAACATATTTGAGGTTGTGCCACCTGGACAAACAACTAATAACATCACACCAACTGCATATTCTGGCTCTAGCGGCATAACGGTTGCTAAGGTAAAGCCAATAATGGGTAATAATATCAACTGATTCACTAGACCAATTGAAACGGCTTTAGGTGATTTAGCAACGCGCTTAAAATCATTCGGTACTAGTGATAATCCCATCCCCATCATAATTAAAAAGATGCATATGGGAATAATCTGTGTATTTACAAACGTAACTAATTCAGTACCTTCCATAACTACCTCGTGTAGACGTTGATATTTATAATTTGACGTTAGTGGTATTTACAATGAAATAATTTTTCCTATTGCAGCATCAGCTTTGCCTGAAAGTGCGTCTTGATAAGCGTTACAGATACCTCTTGCACCGGATGAGTGTTCGATAGTGATGATGCTTCTACAAAATTCAATGTAGCTTTGTAGTGACTGACTAATTTTGCTCATGGTTACGATTGCACCCCAATCGCCTGTGCGTTTTTGCAACTGTGTTGGCGCAAAAAAGAAAGTAGGAACAACACCGGGTAAAGGGCTTTTAGTACTTAACTCGTTTGGTACTAAGTCATTATGATGGGTTACACCGACGCGGCAAGAATAACGAAGTTGTTCAGAAAAGTGTGTATGTATAGCTGCTAAAGTTTTTTGGCTACCAGCCATATCAACTAAAATACTGGGTGAGTTAGTGTTAAGACTGTCAATTTCATCATAACTGACAACTTTGTCATAACAGCCAAGGCTTTCAACAAACTTTCGATTACTATTGGACGTTATGCCAACTGCAGCAAGTTCGCCTCTAGCTTTAATGGCAAAGGCTAGGGCGATACTCGTTTTGCTTGATGCGCTGGTGACTAAGTATTGTTCAGCACCAAAGTAACGTTGATCAAACATAAAATCTTCAATCAACCAAGACGTAGTGAATAAGCCGCGCACGAGCATGTCAAAGTCTTCGTTGGCTTGTTTATAGAAAGGGTTTTGTTTTACTCGTTCGAATGAGGCATAAACAGGTGATAAACCTGCCCGATGTTCACTGATATCATAAAAGCCCGATTCACTGACGTTACCCGCAAGTACTTTTACATGACTTGCCATCGGCACAAAGCCCCAAATTCGTTCACCAACCGCAATTTGCTCGCAATTAGATAATACAACTTCGGAATACCCCATAGCGGGAATACGACCCCAATCTGCGTCAGCAGGAAAGAAGTTCCAATATTGTAATGTGTCACCAGCTATTGCATAACTAATGTTATTAGCGGTTAGGGCAAATTTATCAATTTTGAGTACCACTTCATTTTTTTTAAGCTGAGTATCAATGTTAGTGATGATATGACGGCTGTTTTGTAAGTTATGCTTGTCTACTTCGAATACTGTTGCGTTAATAGCGCTCATCAGGTTTCCTTGATTGCCTTGTTAGAACTAATTAAAAAAAGTGACGGCGTTGTCGAGCGCTTCGCGAGCTGTTCTGGTGTTATTGACTGCTGCGCTTTCATCGGCGTAACCAAAAGACATACCAAATAAAATGCCGCGTTCATCAGGTAGGTTTAGTATTTCTCTGACAGGGTCAGGAAACTGTCCTAACGCTCCTTGCATACAATTTGAAATGCCATGATCTGCCATGATTAATGAAAGCGTTTGGGCATAAATGCCCAAATCAACCGCGCCCATAATGTCTAAATATTTGTCCATAGTGAAAAATATCGCATGTGGCGCATCAAAAAACTGCCAGTTGCGTACCATCGCCATTTGTCGCGATTTTTTGTCTTCTCTAGCAATACCCACAGAGCTATAAAGTGCGTTAGCTGAGCCAAACTGACGTTCTCGATGAATGCCGCTATATTGCGCAACCCAATTAAAATCTGGATTAGGCGCTGCGCCACTCATCAGTGTTTCAATGAACTTAGTTTTAAGGGTGTCTTTTGTTTGTCCCGAAACGATACACGTTTGCCAAGGTTGTACGTTACAGTTTGAAGGTGAAAGCTGAGCACTCTCAAAAATGCTATTTAATGTTTGTGTTGGTACTGGTTTATCAAGAAATGCTCGAACAGAATGGCGTGCTTTCAAGATTGATTCAATAGACATATTTCCAGCTCTTAAGTTAGTAAAGTGAAAAATAAATTGTTTATAAGCCAAAACCTTAGCGTAAATGTGGTGCTTATATTTTGTTAGATATGTTGATAGTAATAAAACATTGATATGAGTTGTAGTTAACGCATGTTTATTCACGCTAACTACAACCCGGTAATGCTATTACTTAAAACTCGTACGAAAGGGTGGCACCAAACGTTCGAGGCTGATTTGGATAGCCATTAAAACTACCAGCCTGAATTGGTGGTGGGAATGAAGATAAAAAGTACTCGTCATTATTCAAATTACGAACCCAAATTTGTACCGCGAGTCCATTATTGAAATGTAAACCTGCACTGGCGTTTAAGGTTCCAACTTCACGGGTAATAGAGTCAGGTACATTTTCTACAATGTGAACTTCGCTTTCATAGAGGTAATCAGTTCGGACATAACCATATGCCCCACTGGCAAGTTCAAAGTTGTAAGTAATGCCGGCAGTAATGCTACGTTCATGAATACCTGCAGGTTTTTCGCCAGACAAATCTACCGGACCGTTTAGCCCTGATGCACCTTTAAATGAGTCATAAACTGGATCAAGGAAGGTACCTGCTAAAGTAAGTGACCAGTTTTCTGTTGGATTATAAACCGAGTCAAATTCAATACCTTTAGTACTTTGTTTACCTGCATTTGCTAGCACAAAACCGGTTCCGATGAATATTGATGATTGAAAACCATCGATAGTTTGATCGAAAATAGTCACGTTAAATGCACCTTTATCAAAGCGCGCTTTCATACCAAGTTCATAAACCGTTGATTCTTCGGGGGACGCAAATCGGCCGCCATAGTTTTGGTTTGCTAATGCTAGCCCTGCATTTTCTAGCGCTGCTTGATCGTTTGCTGATGGGCTTGAATAACGAGATAAATTCCATGAAGTTGCTTTAAAGCCTGTAGCAGCAGAAGCAAACAAATTAATGTTGTCATTAAGTTCGTAAGCTAAACGCATTGACCATGTGGTTTTACTGTCGTCAGATTTATTATTTTCTACTGCATTTGGCAGCCCAAGCATAGGCGGTAAAAATTGTAGACCTTTTATTGTTGGCACAGCAGGAGCTAATTGTGGAATTAAGCCAATAGGAACACCAAATAGCGTGAGTTGTGTATCTAAATCAATTCCGGAAAGAACGTCAGTATTATTTTGAGTAATGGTGATTTCTTTTTCGTCTTTGGTGTAGCTAACACCGAAGATGGCGGTTAAATCATCTGAAATGTGGTAATCAAAGTTAGCAAATAGTGAATATGCATCATTGTCTTGATTAAATTCAGAGTTTACTGCTGATTGATTTGACAAAAATGTACCTGGACCTAGGCCATATGCCCCTTCAACACCGGCTAATAAGCCCGCGGCACCGCCGGCTGCTAATAAAACATCAAAGTAGTTTCTGATATCATTACCGTAATTTAATGTATCGCCAGTGTCGACTTCTTCTTTGAAGATATAAGCACCAACCATCCATTCTAACGCTTGTTTGGAGGTTGAGGTTAAGCGAAACTCTTGCGTAAAGGTATCAATATCTGTGTGACCATCTTCAGTTAAAATATCTAAAGAGGTGTAGTCAACATCGTTGTTAAAGTTTGATTTGTTATTGCGAAATGACGTGATTGAAGTGAAGGCGTAAGTATCAAAATCAACATCAACTTGTACTGAAACACCACCGTCTTCAACGCTATTAATAGGATCTATATTTAGTGCTGACTCATAGCTGAACGGGTTTGAATCATCAAGCACGACTCCGCCTAATGCTCTAACAGCCCCAGTTGTAGGGCCATTAATAATATCTGCAACGCTACAACAGGCCTCATCAATTTCACTATAATCAGCAATAACTCTTACTGTTACGTCTTCGGTTGGCTCATAAAGTGCTTGGCCACGAATATTCCAGCGGTCACGATCATTTATTTCATCTAAACCTACGACACTGTCAGTAAAACCGTCACGGGTGTTAAACCCGCCAGATAAGCTTAAGGCTAAGGTGTCTGAAACACTGTTAGTAACATAGCCTTTGACGGTGCGTTGATTAAAGTTGCCCATGCCAAATTCAATTTTGCTTTCAAGATCATGCGACGGTGCTAGTGTACGTACGTTAATGACACCAGCGGAGGCGTTTTTACCAAATAAGGTACTTTGTGGGCCACTTAGCACTTCTATTTGCTGTAGTCTTGGTAAGTCACCAATTTGCGCAGCAGCTCGTGAGCGATAAACACCATCAATAAACACACCTACAGATGGTTCAATACCAGTATTGTTGGTGCCATTACCAAAACCCCGAATGGCAAAGTTAGTATTGACTGAGCGTTGTAATGGCGTAACACGCAAAGTAGGAACAAGGGTTTGCAAATCGTTCATGTCCATTACTTTGGTTTGTTCTATTGCTTTACCACTAATAACGGTAACGGCGACAGGGGACTCCTGTAAACCTTGTAGGCGTTTAGATGCTGTTACGTAAATTCTTTCAATATTTTCATCATCTTTTTCTATACTGTTATTTTCTTCTTGGGCGTTCGCTGTTGAGCTTATTGCTGCTACAACTGCAAATGCGAGTAAGGAGTGCTTAAAAAATTTTAGTTTATTATTATTCATTTACTTCCCCAATACTGACTAATAGTTATTAAATAACCTTGTTAACACATTGTTTTATATAAAATATGTATGACGCTTAAGCGCTCTTATTTGTAACGTGTAAATATATAACTTTGTAAAATTAACGTTGTTCAATAACGGCAAGGGCATGACACAGAAGCTTATTATTTCTTCTGAAAATAACTATCTACCACTTATGTTGAACATTTAATCGCCAAATCATGCTAAGTGCAGCGATTAAATTAAACCAATCAATTGTTTTAATAGACAACTATTCATAAAAGGAATAATACGTGATAAATGTCACGTTTCTTTGTGAGTAAACGTTGATATATCGTCTTTTAGCTTCTGAGTTTCATTTTTGAATGATGAGCTATAAAGTAAAATTTAATACTAATAACACTTATTTATAAATCTGTTGAATATAAGGTTATAAGTATTATTCATTTGGATAATACTTATGAGTAACTTAGCATGTGTAAAAGACAATGTTATTTGTGTGAATGAATTCACTTAAGTAATCATCTAGTCATTGTCATTTAATCTAGCAATATAAAGATAATTAATTGGAGAGCAACATGCCGGAATACAAAGCGCCCATTCGTGATGTTAAATTTGTTATGCAAGAACTGCTGAATTGTGAAAATCACTATCAACACTTGGGGTACGAGGATGCAAGTGTCGATATGGTTGACGCCATTATTGCTGAGGCTGCCAAATTAACCGAACAAGTTGTTGCTCCGTTAAACCAAATTGGTGATCAACAAGGCTGTACATGGACTGACGGTGTTGTAACTACGCCAGATGGTTTTAAAGAAGCTTATCAACAATATGTTGAAGGCGGTTGGCCTACGTTGTCTCAGTCAGAAGAATTTGGTGGCCAAGGTTTACCACATTCATTGAATATTAGTATTGCGGAGCTATTCTCAAGTGCCAACCATAGTTTTGCTATGTACCCAGGGTTAAGTCACGGCGCATTAGCTACAATAGAAGCACATGGTACCGCAATTCAAAAGCAGCAATTTATGCCAAAGCTAGTTGAAGGTAATTGGACTGGCACCATGTGTTTAACCGAGCCTCATTGTGGTACCGACTTAGGCATGTTGCGTACAAAGGCTGAGCTTAATAGTGATGGAAGTTATTCATTAACGGGTACTAAAATATTTATTTCGGCGGGAGAACACGATTTATCTGACAACATTGTTCATATTGTTATTGCCCGTATACCTGGTGCTCCAGAAGGAAATAAAGGAATATCGTTATTCATAGTACCTAAATTTAATGTCAATGATGATGGCACCATTGCTGATAGAAATGGCGTAAATTGTGGTTCTATAGAACACAAAATGGGTATTAACGGTAATGCAACGTGTGTCATTAATTTTGATAGCGCTAAGGGGCACTTAATTGGTGAACCAAATCGTGGTCTTAAATGTATGTTCACCTTTATGAATGCAGCTCGTATAGGTGTAGCAAGTGAAGGTGTTGCGGCGGCGGAAGCTTCTTTTCAAGGTGCATTGGCTTATGCAAAAGACCGCCTACAAATGCGTTCAATTAGCGGCATAAAAAATCCTGATGGCCCAGCAGATCCAATTATTGTTCATCCAGATGTTCGTAGAATGTTGTTAACACAAAAGTCTATCGCGGAAGGAGGCCGAGCACTAGTTTCTTACTTAGCGCAACTTGTCGATATTGGCCACGCCGAAAAAGATGATGCGACTAAAGCCGATGCTGAATCAAAGTTAGCGCTATTAACGCCCATCGCAAAAGCATTTCTTTCAGAGCTAGGCTTTGAATGTACCAGCCATGGTGTTCAAATATTTGGTGGCCACGGCTTTATAAAAGAGTGGGGCATGGAACAACTAATGCGTGATACCAAAATTAGCTGTTTGTATGAGGGCACTACAGGTATTCAAGCATTAGACTTACTAGCACGTAAAGTTATAGGTTCAAAAGGCGAAGTGTTAAAACCATTTTCGAAGGACGTTACCATATTTTGCCAAGAAAATATGGATAACCCAGCCATGGCAGAGTTTATTCAGCCAATTATGGCTTACGCTAAAGAATGGCATGAAATAACAATGACTATTGGCGCGAAAGCAATGAAAAATCCAGATGAAATTGGTGGCGCATCTGTCGACTACTTAATGTTTTCAGGTTATGTCACCTTAGCGTATTTCTGGGCGAAAATGGCAAAAGTAGCACAAGATAAAATATCACAGGGCACTAATGATAATGCTTTTTATCAAGCTAAAATTAAAACTGCCCAATTTTTCATCCAACGTATGCTGCCTAGAGCAAAAGGCCATGCGGCCTGTATCAATAATGGTGTCGATTCGATGATGTCATTAGATAGTGAAGATTTTGTATTTTAATTTACGTCATTTCATAAGTTAATTTGGTTAAACAAGTCCTGAAACGTGTAAATACATTTCAGGGGAAAATTGAGAAAATAATAAAAGTCACTACTTGATCAAGTAGTGACTTTTTTATGCGCAGCTTTAGCTTGAAAATAACTAACTTCAAGTTAGTGGCATGCCTATGGTTTAGAGATATAAACTAAATCCAAAGCTTAAAATTTATTTGTAGCTATTTATGATCGTAATTTTTTCTTAGTTTAATTAATAAAGCACTTTTATAACTGTATTTATATACAGCTGGGTGTTAAATCCGTATTTATTGTGAAAAGGCAGATTTAATCGACCTTTCTCCTACCTACAAGTAAGTATAAGAAAGTAACTTATTGAGCTTAAAAGTAAATGTAGGTATATTACTATGAATAAATATACATTAGGCGGATGTGCTTTCTTGTGGAAAGTAGGATCTAATCTGTCTAATAAGCTGTTATTTGGCACCACGAAATCAAGATAAATTTTTATTTGTAAAAGCGGTGTTTTAATATTGGTTTGGTGTGTGTTTCATAAGTTTTCGCCAGTAGTTTTTCGTGGTCAATTGACCGTAAGGTTTGTGGCTCAAAGTTCTAGGTTGGGTTAGTCGTGGCGCTGGGCATTCTTTGCTTCTACGGTCGGGCTGCCTCAACCTGTAAAGCTTTTGTTATCGTTAGCGCTTTTTCGCTACCATCAAATAACAAGGGCATTCAATCGGACAAAAAAAGCTTGTCTCGTTTTTTGCAAAGAGCGCAAAAAACAATCCAACTTATTTTGCCGTTTAATTTAGCGTTATGTATCTAAGCGAGTCATATGGGTAAGAAGAAGCATCAGGCACGAATAAAACTACGAAAATCGGCAGATGAAATGGTTGTAGAAATATTCCAAGGGAAGTGGGATCACCTTCCTAACTTTACGACTAGACCAATGGATGAACTTACAGAACTGTTTGATGAGCTTGAAAAGCGTTGTCCTAACCATAAGCGCGAAGAGTATAAAGAAACCTTTTTGAGAAGCTATTTGGAAAATCGTTAAAAGTCGATACATAACAAGTCATTAAAGCAGGACAAAAAACAGTTGGTTTTTGCTCCTGCGTCGCTTATTTTAACCAACTATTTTTTGCCTCTGAATGAGGCGTTAGGCATATATGAAAGTTGGCATTGCACTTTTTACATTTATATTGATTTTCGTATTTTTTAGTTCTGATGAGCCGAAACAACATTCAGAATTAGAGGTTATGTTAACTCAAGTACTTGGGGCCAACTCCCCATCAAAATTTGAAATTGTTTCTTTTGAATCAAGCGCAGCAATAGGTGATTATCTAGAGAATTATCGGTTTAAGTTTAATTCTAGTGATTTTGATTCTTTAATGGACAGGATACGTAAATCGTCAAACTGGGAATTAAATCAATTCGATACGTATCAAAAGAGCGGCACTTTTAAAGGGCATGGATTTAATCAATATATAGTGTCAGCAGTTCCAGAAAAAAAAGAATTATATGTGCAGTTTGTTTGGGAGTAATTATATGCCTAACAAGTCACTCAAAAGGACAAATAACAGTTGGTTTTTGCTCCTTCGTCGCTTATTTTAACCAACTATTATTTGCCTCTTAGTGAGGCGTTAGGCTTCCAAGTGTATGAATCAACCTAAGAGTACTAAAATTGCTATATCCATTTACTTTGCATCAATTGCTTTAAGTTTTATCGGAGCTATTCCTAATTACCTTGCAGCAGAACCACGCCCACCGTTATTTGGTGTTTTATTAACTTGGGTCATTATGTACGGTTTACTTATTGGGTTAGGTTACGCAATTCAAATTGGAAAAAATTGGGCTAGGCAAACTAATGCGATTATTACAGCAATTTCATTGGTTACCGTTTTCTTTGCTGGAACATCTCCATCATTATCAACGGACATTAGCCAAATAATTCTAGTAGTTAATAATATAGCGTCTGTTGCTGTTTTAATTTTGCTTTATACAAATACATCAAACGACTGGTTTAAATCAGTAAAAGCCTAACAAGCTGTTAAACAAGGACAAAAAACAGTTGGTTTTTGCTCCTTCGTCGCTAATTTTAACCAACTATTTTTTGCCTGTTAACAGGGCGTTATATGCAAAAAATAATTACGTTTTAGGGAAAGACAATTATTTATGTTTTTCGCTAAAAACGGTTTGGTTTTACCACTAATAAATTTTGCCTTTTATACCTTTTTCAAAGGTGGCAAAATTATTAATTCAGTTCTACCAAACGGTGTTGTAGCTCAAAAGTTTAAAGTTGGGTGCAATAATAACAGGTGCTCGTAAGCTCGTACGGTGTTTGCTGTAAAGTGCGCTGCATATAACAAGGGCATTCAAGTCGGACAAAAAACAGTTGGCTTTGTTCGTACCTCACAAATTATAGCCAACTATTTATTTGCCGCTTAATAGCTGCGTTATGTACCGCCTTCTATTTAGAGTAAATTCTTTTATAAGCTTGGCGGTTTCAGGTTGTTTTGGTATTTGTAGCTTTTGAGTTTTCGCCAAGCAAAGTAGGGCAAACCAATTTAGCAGTTTTTAGGTTGGCTCAAAGTTAGCTGTTTGGTGTTAATTAGGCGGTGAGCGCTTTTGTTTTCTCACTTCCATCTATTAACTTTTAATATTTCTTGTTAATGTAAAGTTCATAAGTAACAAATACATAACAAGCAATTAAACAGGGACAAAAAACAGCGGGCTGTTCGCTTCGCTCCATTTTAGCCCACTATTTTTTGCCCATTAATTGGGCGTTAGAGTTTTCTCATGTCATACGATAAATTATTGGTCGGGAGTAACTGCGAAGAGTTCCCTTATTCAGAGTCATTTGATGAAGACACATATCATTACCTAATAAGCATTGTTTGGGATGATCGTGATGGAGAGTTATCCGTTTTAAATAATGGTGCTCACATCGAATTTGACGATGATGGTAGTTGGTTGGATTTTAACTTTTCACCTAAGAGTATGTTCCCAGGTAAAGCTAAATTAACTAACGAAGAAATACTCCAACTTCTTGTGGCTTTATCGGAGAATGAAGAAAATGCAACTACGTACTCCAAAGAAGCAATAGATAAAAAATATAAAAGTTACTTGGAGAGTAAAAAGCTCTAACAAGGCATTCAAGCAGGACAAAAAACAGTTGGTTTTGCTCCTGCGTCGCTAATTATAACCAACAATTTTTTGCCTCTTAATGAGGCGTTATACGTTTTATTAAAGGTGTGGAGTACCATGAAATATAAAAATAATATTGAGCCTGAAAATTGTTCAGGCATGGAAGATATCCGAGTTGAAATAGATAATATGGATCGAGATATTATTGCTATTTTAGGTAAACGTTTCGAATATGTAAAAGCAGCGTCAAAATTCAAAACTTCGGAAACATCTGTCCGCGCCCCTGAACGATTTAAAGCTATGTTAGAGCAACGTAGAGTTTGGGCTTCATCAGAGGGTTTAAGCCCTGATGCGATTGAGAAAATGTATCGTGATTTGGTTAATCACTTTATCAATGAAGAAATGTCTAAATGGCAATCCGAGTCAACAAACGTATAACAAGGGTTTTCAAGTCGGACAAATTACAGTTGGCTTTTTGTTCGTGCCTCACTTATTTTAGCCAACTGTAATTTGCCGCTTAAAACGGCGTTATGTACCGCCTTCTATTTAGGGTAAATTCTTTTATAAGTTTGGTGGTTTCAGGTTGCTTTAATATTTGTAGCTTTTGAGTTTTCGCCAAGCAAAGTAGGGTAAACCAAATTAGCAGTTTTTAGGTTGGCTCAAAGTTAACTGTTTGGTGTTAATTAGGCGGTGAGCGCTTTTGCTTCCTTCCGTTTATCTATTAAGTTTTTGCATTGTTTGTTAGTGTAAAGCTTATAAGTAACAAATACATAACAAGCAATTAAACAGGGACAAAAAACAGCGGGCTGTTCGCTTCGCTCCATTTTAGCCCACTATTTTTTGCCCATTAATTGGGCGTTAGTTACTCAGGGAAGTCATGCGAAGCATTCTATTATTTATCACGCTATTTTTAATACATAATACAGCTAACGCTTGTAGTTTTGCTCCTGGTTATGATGAATTTGTTATTAGCCCTCTTTACAAAAAGAAAAATCATCTACTGGCTTTACCAAAAGCAAGTTTAGAATCTATTAAGCGTGGTTATGACGATGGAAATAGAGGTTCATGTTCGGATGCTGGAATCATCAAAATAAAACTTGAAAACGAAAATCCAGTTAGAGCTACAGGGTATAAGTTAAAGATTGTTTCAGGCACTTTTGAAACTAATGTAATTCCTGACTATGAGGTAATGCCTTCTAGGTACTACCCGAGTGGAAACTCTATGTCTTTTATCTGGTTGGATGGCAGTTATGACAATCAGGAGAGCATTGATTTCGTTTTACAAATTATCGCTGTATCGCCAGAAGGTGGCGAAAGTGAGCCGTATAATCTTAAAATCTATCATGCAGGTGGCAAGAGTAACTAACAAGCCAATCAAGCGGGACTAAAAACAGTTTGCTCGGTTTCGCTTCGCTACACATTTTAGCAAACAATTTTTAGCCCCTTATTGGGGCGTTATATGCTTTAAGACATTTTGTTTTAGAGCAAAGGCAATTAAGTTTCACCAGTTAGCATTTTGGTGGTAACCGCTAATAGGCTTATTCACAGTTTGGGAAATCCCCCATGTCTGGATTAAGCCATTAGCTCTAAATAATTTAGTGGTGTGGTTCAAGTTCACCGTTTGGCGCAGGTATAACGGTGCGTTGTAAGGTTTGTAGTATCTAGTTCAACTTATGCTGCATATAACAAGCAATTCAACGCGACACGTAACAGTTGGCTACGTTTCGCTTCGCTACACATTTTAGCCAACTATTACTTAGCCCGTTAATATGGGCGTTATATTTACGGAAAAGTATGAGTGTTGAATTTGATTTAGAAGCAATAATTGATGGTGAAACAATAACTCTTATTGCTCGTACAATTAATGTAACAGAGTTCAAACTCCACGATAAATCAACTCTAAACGGTTGCGAAATCAAAAGTGTCTTATCTCAACCTCGTGTTTTAAAGCCTGATGGGAAACAAGATATAGAAGTGTATTGCTTCTCTTTGGTTAATACGAAGGATAAGGATAAATTTACTATTGGCACTAAAATCGAACTCTTATAGCAATGTAAATATAACAAGCTGTTCAAGCGGGACAAATTACAGTTGGCTGGTTCCGCTTCGCTTCACATTTTAGCCAACTACAATTTGCCCCTTAACAGGGCGTTAGGTGTAACGCCACGTATCTTAAATTAATTGTTTAAAATAGGGTGTTTCCCACTCAGTTTTGTATTTGCTTCTTTGGTGTGTTTTCGCTATTAATCTATGTCACTTACGCTAATAGAATTT
>Ga0209707_1001181_pt1 | contig 14977 bp, 3 predicted proteins | sample EN4Hudsemesocosm_FD_184630 | JGI IMG/M metagenome (GOLD analysis project Ga0209707, IMG submission 184630) | Methane-oxidizing microbial communities from mesocosms in the Hudson Canyon - EN4B Hudson Canyon (SPAdes) (version 2) | ecosystem: Environmental > Aquatic > Marine > Cold seeps | place... | reverse complement strand
CAAAATGGTATTCGATATTGTAAACTGTATGACTGCCGTAACGATAATCCATTTGATCATTATAACATTTGAGATAAATCTGTTCGCCTGAAAGGCGAAGGTTTCAACCTTGCGAATGGAAAATCAAAACCACTTGGATCGGTACCATCTCTGTCAAAAGACAGTGTATTGGTATCAGTGTCAAACAAAAAGACGGAAAGACTTTCAACTATTGCTGTTGGATTGGAACCAAAGATTAATCGATCAGAGGTAATAGATCCTAAATCAAACCCTATAAACTGGTCTATTGTAAACTCAAGCTGATCAATACCTGTCGCAAAATCAGTAATAGTATCTCCTCCATTTTTCAGACCAGTAATTATATTTACCCCATTATCAAGACTCCTGAATATAAACTTATCAGCCCCTCCTGCCCCTGTTAGCGTATCAATACCTAACCCACCCTCTATCCTGTTATCAAGAGAATTACCATGAATAGTATCACTACCCCCACCCCCTATTGCATTTTCAATTTCAACACCATGAGCGATGGTATAACCGCCTTCTTTATCATCAAAAGGTAATGGGTTGATTTTAGAAATATACCCCCCCATTTCCTGTGTTGCAACTTGTCTTAAATTAAAAATATCAATATCAGCGGCACGTAAATCAATACTAACACCATAATTACCTGTCATAATAATTGCATCCGCAGTACCGCCTGTATCCCATATTGATGACCATGTTGCTAGGTCACCAGTAAACCATTGATCAGTGTAAGTATCATTTAAATCATAAATATCATTTGGGTTATTCGGATCTTTTTGATAATTATTATTAGCACCGTAAAGCATTTGTATAGCCGCGATATCTAAGGCCATAGGTGTAATAGGAGTAATTCCCTCTCCTCTAGTAGAAAAAGTATTAATACCATCAGAAGTAACAGTTCGATTATAGGACTCAATAGTATAAAGTCCTTGATTTAAAGACAAATCTCCAATAGTAAATCTTTCAGCACTAATGTCGTCGTAGTAATCACTTAGTATTTGTTTTTCTTCGGCATCGGTTAAATTACTTAAATCAGGTACAACAACATTTGGATCTAAACCAGGAAAAAACCTATCATCAAAACCATCAAAATGAGGGTGCTGTAACCCTAAAGAATGCCCTAACTCATGCACTATCGTACTATATACTCTTTCCCCATCATTCCAAGATGATGCATTTTTAAGTACCATATCTCCATCTTGCCAACCATCATCCCCCCCTCCTACTCCTGCTCCTAATGCAAACCCAGCAAAAGTACTACTATCGAGGTTGTCATCCATCCATGTAGGGGATACTAAATAAAAATTAAAATTAGCTTCACTTTCAACAGTTGTTTTAGTAAAAGTAACATTAGCAACTGTCGCCCACGAGTCAAGAGCTCGTTCTATTGCTTCTATTGCAATATTATCTGTATCATCACTAAACCAATGTGAATCTGTCCAAGACAGAGTTCCTCCTGTAATTTGTGCATCATCAGCCCTTTGGTTATAAAAATATTTTATATCACGATTAGGCCAAGGATTTGTATTGGTACTGATAATATCTGTACTAATCAGCGGCATAATATACTCTTCCATTGAACCTGCAACAGGTGTCACACCAGCAAAATATTGCATCCATAATGGGTCAACGAGTGTTTCAATACTTAAATCATAACTTGATTCAGAACTTAAACTGGGTAAAACTTCAATATAATAAGTTGAGCCTGCTGTTGCATCAAATGAAAGCACTTCATTTGATGCACCTAAACTAGCTCTTTCTGCTATTGATGTACCTGAGCTATCGGAAAGTCTTAAATCTAAATCTTGATTCAACTCACTAAGAGTAATGGTGTTTAAACCAGAGGTGATAGCTGTAAATTTATAGTTATCCTTAATATCAGCACTGAGCCCTACATAACCATTAATATGAACAGCTCCAGCTCCATTTCCATCTAAAACAATATCTATATTTGTACTAGCAACACGTTCATTACTGGCATCACCACCAGTAACTATTACGCCATTAATATAATCATCTGTGACCTCATCAATACTTAAATCATAGCTGGACTCAACATCGAAAGCCATTGTTTGAATATAGTAAGTATTTCCCGCTATGATATTAAATAAAATAGATTCATCGCTTGTACCAGCATTTTGTGATGTTGCTACCCAATCTCCTGAACTATCGAATAAATTTAGATTTAAATCATCATTTAATCCAGTAAGGCTAAAGTTAATAAATCCTGAGATGTTTGTTTCAAATTTATAATAGTCAAAAATGTCGCCATCTAAGCCTGTATATCCGTTAATATGAGCATGTCTATTTGCGTCTAAATTAACAGTCTCTGTAGTACTCACAGGTTCATTACTGGCATCACCACCAGTAACCATTACGCCATTAATATAATCAGAGGTATCTACAGGCACGGTGCTTGAAAAACGCAAAACTTCCACATCATTATAAACAGTATCTACGCCATCTCTATTAGCAACAGTATCTGATACCGTTCTGTATGTATCGTATTCAGTAATGACATATTCATCATAATTTCCTGTAAATACTGCAACATCTTCTTCCCCAGAACCACCTTCTATCGTATCATCACCTTTACCACCTATAATCGTATCATTACCATCTCCCCCGTTAATGACATCGTCATTAGCAGTTGTTAATGCAATACCATTACGCACTTGAAATAAATAAGGATCTGCTGCTTCATCTAAAGCTAAAATAGCGGCTTGATTACCTGACTGAGATAGTTCATCAAAATGAACTGAGTTTCCTGCTGAATAACCTACACGAGCAACTGTGCCGCCTAATCCACCTGAGCCACCACTAGCACTTCCCGTTGTCCAGTCGATATTTTCGTAGCGATAAATAATATCAAAAGCACCTGCCTCTAGATTAACCAACTGCAGTTGAAAAGCATTTAATTTATTAACTTGACTGGGGTAGTAGCCCACATCATCCCATGTCACGGTGAACACTTTATTGTCTTCATCCAAGTCATACCAAACTCTATTACTGCCCGTAGAGTTACCTCCAGCTGTAGGTGTGTTTGGTGCGCTACCTCTTGTATCCACATCCGCCCAAAAGGGTGCAATAATTGGATTACCAATCCCGCCATCAATAACGCCAGGCGTATAAGTGCTTAAAGGGTTGGAAAAAGTAATATTTCCATTATTATTAACATACAATGACGTATAGTTAGTACCAAAGAAATCTAACCCAGCTTCACCAAAAACAGAAGTAATATCAATAGCCGCACTAGAGCCATCATCATTTACATGCAATACGTTTTCACCAAAACCAGCAGTGCCACCTAAGCCATTTACAAGCTCATTGTTACCTAGGTCGTAGCCTAAAGGATCAGTCACTAAAGATTCTTCATGCGTTGAATCAGGATCTAAATCTCCCCAGATCGTATCATGCCCTCCCGAACCTAAAATAATATCTGATCCATTACCCCCTATAATAGTTTCAGTAATATGAGTACCTTGAATGTAATCATTACCATTTGTTCCTGTAATAGTAGCGCTACCATCCCCAAACACAATACTTTCAATTAAAGCGGCTCCATCAACAAATGAACCATCACTATATCGAGCATTTACACTTGTTTCTTGTTGAATACCTGTAAAGACAAGCTCATCATTAGTTACGGTAATATCTCCACTGCCTGATAGGGTAACAGCCCCGCCTAATTCGTTTATAGCTGAGATAACTAGCTCAGTATTTGCACCCAAATCAATATGCCCAATTTGAGAAAATTGAACCTGAGAAAGGTCTAATGACTGCAGCTCACCTGGTGATGCCTGTATCCTAACAATACTGTTGCCATCTCCAGTTAAGGATTGAATTGACTGCAGCATACTAACCAAAAAAGTAACATCAGAACGAATAACGATATGCTCAATACCACTAATATCATAATTAGAAAGATCGGCTGTACCATAGACATACAAAGTATCATTGCCATCACCACCGATGATGATTTCTGCACCACCATCAGCGTCTTCATTACGATCTACAAAATTTAAATCGGTTAAAGGAAAACCTAATACGCCTGTATCTTCCGGCGAGTCAATCTTACCTCCACCGGAAATATCCCCAACAATAACAAAACGATCATCGCCATCACCACCGTCCATGCTATCAACGCCGCCACCGCCACGTAAGATATCATCTCCATCACGGCCGAATAAAAAATTATTTTCAGCGCCACCTTCAAGGCGATCTACGCCGTTAGTGCCGACAATAGAATTGGGAGGTAACTGCTCTCCTCCTGTAGATGGTGCAAAACCGAACATAACTTTAACAGCGGCTGGGACCTTTGCTATGCCGGTAGCGATAGTTAGCGCGTCAGCTGTAACACCATCTAATATAGCCTTAGCTGTCACGGCAGTATTTTCATTCGCGACTATTTTACCTGGATAGCTTTTTAAATTAGCATCGACCATAGTTGTAAAAAAACTGGCCACGCTTACTTTATTCGCTACGGCAACGGCATCTTGACTACCTGCTGGAGCACCTTGCAGTATCTGCACCATTGCTAATGATTTAGTTGTTGCTCCTGAATTAATCGCATTTTCCCAAAACAATCCGTCTGTTCCCGGATTGTAATGACGAGCAAACGCTTGTTGATACATTTCATTCAAAAAACTGACAGTTGACAAAGCAACGATAGATTGCGCTTCTGATGAATTGGCAAAGCTTGATGCAATCTCTTCTATGGTGGTACTGCTAACACTTAATGCTCCGGCATAAAAAGCTAGACCCTCTGGATCTGCTGCGCGCCCAAAGTAAGCGATATAAAGTTCTTGTACTTGATTTTCGTAAATAGTGGTCATGAAGCTGCTCATCCGTCTAACACATAAAGTATAAGTGTAATTAAACCTTAATCACCAAGTAATCACAATATAAAACTGAGGGAAAACTCTAATGCATAACTGTATGCACTACGATATTCTGCTTTCACCTCTCAATAGCTCTAGTTTTCTCTAGCGCTTTGCACCAAAGACTGACCGGAGTAATTTCACTCTCTTTTTATATTTCCTGCAGTCCTTTAGCTCCATTACCTTATGCACCTTTGTCTTATGTGCCTTTGTCTTATGTGCCTTTGTCTCCTGCTATTTCAAAGGTGAATGAAGATAGGATGGTGTTATTTTGCCGCGTCTCTTTACTACATAAGTTGTGCCAGATTAAAAAAAATACCTAGCCGTTAATTTTAAGGGTTAGGTATTTTTAGTAGTTGCTATATCACGGGCATCACACAATACACACCCTCCCCTGCATTACTGAAAATGGCTAGGCTAATTTGATAGCCCTTTATAAATTCATCGGTGTATTCTGGAGTTTCTAATACGGTGTCAAGTTTATGTTGAAGGGTGTCTTCTAGTACTATTTCTAATGGGTGTGGCGGTTGATTGATTAGGGTTAGTTGGTCTTCTTTGTCTAGGATAATTAGCAGAACTTTAATAGGGGTCTGTCCCCCTTGTATTTTAGGGGGAATATAACTTTAAAATAGGGCGTTTAGGGCGTTGATAAACAGAATACTACTTTAATATAAACCAGTCAATTTAACATAAAAAGCAATTAAGTGAAGTAAGTAAGTTAGAAAACTAACAGATAAATAAAATCAATAGAGGCAAAAGACAAGACCTTACACCCTATTTTCTACTTGAGTTGATCCTGCCGTTAAGCTACTTTTAAGTATTCACTGTTTTCTGTGGTGATGACATCACCTCTTCTCTCTAGTACAAAGTACCCGCTCTTTAGTAACTCTTCTTTGGTTTCTTGAGTAAAATAAAACGATGCCATCGCACCATAGAGTTTGTAATCATGGTAGATCGGAAAGAGTTCCTTGAAGTTATTGAACTTACGCTCTAATTTACTGATGTCTTTTAGGTGCGCTTTGTATTTAACTTCTATAATCGCGATCGCATTACCATTAGTCAGAAAGATATCATACTCTTCCTGCAGTTGACCACGGAGTTTTGACATATTCTTGGTGACATCATCAAACCGTAAATTGCCTAAATGGTTGTCCTTGGACAGGGAATTATAAAAAAACTCTTCTGCTACATCACCTTGGTTTGCCCCTATTCCACCTAGCATCTTTGCTACTTTATCTAGTTTTCTATCGGTTTCTTTTTGCGATACGGCTAGACTGGCAACTAGGTCTCTTAATTCATTATCTGTCATGGGATTTCCTTATTATTTTTTGCCATGGTAACAAAATAATCGCGTGTTGACTATTGTGTAGATTTTCTAGGGTGATGGATTGAGGTGATGCGCATACCGTTCACCGTTCTCGTGCATTTTCTGTGATGTCTGACGCAGAGCGCCGAGATAAGTATTCCCACGCGGAGCGTGGGAACAGGTGAACCCAGTGCTTTTCTTAGTGTTCTTGTTTGGGTAATAAATCCTTTAATGCATTTTGATATGCCAGCCTTGCCGTGCTTGCAATTGCAATTTGTGCATTGAATCGTCTGATTTCTGTTTCTACAAACTGCAGACTTTGGATTTGTGCTTTTGCTTCATCTGATAGGTCGTTTATTAGATATTCGACACCATCAATGTTTAATTTTGGTTCTTGATTGGACTCAGCCATGATTATTCCTGTGTTTTATTTCATTAAATTAATAACAATTATTAGTTAGCATAAAAAACCCCCAGTCCATTGCTAGACTGAGGGTTTCTGTTATGAATTCACTCTCTTAAAGCAGAGAGCAAGGTTACTATGCCTTTCGGTGTTCGCCTTTATACATTTATAAACAATGTAATTTCTTTGTTATAACTAGAAAATACTAGATGTTAACCAAGAGTAGCTATATCAAATGTTTGAGCAGCAGCTGTTAATGTTGCAACCCCAGTTATTGTTACAGATTCTTGAGCACCAGTACCTGGGTTAACACCATCAGACCAATATGTTAATACATCATTAGCGTCATCAAAGAACCAGTCACCATTTGCAAGAACAGCACCAATATTAACCCCAGCAGCTACATCAAAATCAAGAACAACATCTAGGCCAAAGTCGATAGTATCAGCAACAGCTAAACCATCAATTTGAATACCTGTATCAGCAGCAGCGAATACAAATGTATCTGTAGCACTGGTAGCAGCTAACGTCAAACCGTTGATTGTATCAATAGTTAATAAATCAGTACCATCAGCAACAACAATACTTAGTGCATTTAGTTGAGCACCCGTAACAGTAACATCTACATCAGTATTAACAGTTGCATTAAGGTCTAAGATCTCAATACCTGTCAATGCTGCACCTGTATTGATTAATGATATATCTAGTGGATTCACTGTATTCACATTAATAGTATCTAATGCTCCTGCAGTATCATTGATAGTTTCACCAGCGATAATATCTAATGTTGCATCATAAATATATACATCATCACCTGCACCACCAACTAAAGTATCTGCATCAATACCACCATTAATGATGTCATCATTAGCACTACCAGTAAGGGTGTTTGTACCGTCTCCACCAATTAGAGTCACTCCACCAGTCGTTGAATCAGCATCACCATCAGTAACACCAACAGCAGTTACATCACCATTTTCAACGGTAATAGTCGCTGCTGTATCAACACCGGTTACAGTAAGAATTTCTGTATCAGCTAAAGCAATCGCGTCAACAGTATTCGTACCAGCCCCAAGTGCTATAGACATAGCCGCATCAGTAGCAACAGTAACATCTAAAGTACCTGTAACAGCAGTCGCTGTAAGTGCATCAACAGTTCCTGTCACAGTAAAGTTTGCACTACCACGTACGGTAGCAGCAGCATCTATAGAGTTGTCAACAGTAACAGCACCAGTTGTACCAGCAGCATCAATGTCTTGACCAGAATCTGTCACAATAGCAGCAGTCGTACTTAATGTAGCTCCATCAGCAATAAGAGTTGCTTGATCAGCGTTTAAAGTACCTCTAAACGTTAAGCTATCAGTGACTGTAATCGATGTAATATCAGCAGCAGTACCTGTAGATCCAGAAATAATGTTATCAAGATTTAAATCAACTTCTTCAAAAGTTCCAGTTGCTGTATCACCATCAGCATCAGCATTATCTGAATCATAATTAGCCTCAGAGTTAGAAACTGTAACAACTACAGCACCATCATCAGCTCCAGCACCAGATTTATTAACATCAGCACCAATTAGGACAGTTGCACTTGCAGTCATAGTAACTGTATCGGCAATAGTTACTGTAACAGTACCTAAATCACCAGTGAACGTACCATCTGCATCAAAAGCTGCAGTTGCAGTAGCACCAACACCAGCAACTGTAATACCAGCTAAATCAGCGGCTAAGTTAGTCGCTAAATCTGTGATCTCAATAGTTGAAGTAGCAATACCTGCAACAGTCGCACCATCTACAATAGAAGCAGAAACAACTAAACCAACTCCCGCAACTACTGAAGCATCAGCACCACTTAAATCACCTGTAAACGTCTGAGCTTCAGTGAAGTTAGCAGTGATTTGCGCAGCGTCCATATCACCAGCAATCGTTGATAAATCAGCAGCAGCATCAGCAGCAGGAATAGATACGGTTAAAGTACCTGTACCTGCAGGAGCAGCAACTTCATTAATTGTTTTACCAGTTAATAAACTGTATGCAGCAGTCAGAGAAAAACCATCATTTACAGTAACAACAGCAGTACCTAAATCACCAGTAAATACTGTATTACCCGAAATAGTCGCCGTAACAGAAGTTGCCGTTAATCCAGCAAGATCAGCAGCTGTATCACCTGTAATCGCAACAGTAACTGTTCCAGCACCACTTGCTACTCTTGCATCGGCTTGTGCCATAGTTAAGGCAAGAGTTGAACCAGTACCAACAGTGAAAGTTGCTAATACTGTCTCATTATCAACAACAGCAGTAGGATCTCTATCTATTACAACAGCAGCCATTGCATCCGTAGAACTGACAGTACCAGTACCTGTGATAGCGACAGCGGTTATACCGACATTATCAGTCAATACAACATCACCAGTAGAATCTAAAGTAGCAGTCACTGTACCCGTGTCGCCCTCGCCTACCATAATTGCTGATAAATCAGCAGTTTGTATGCCAAGAGTAACATTATCAACATCAGCTTCTAAGCCAATAACATTCACTATACCTGCGCCAGTGATAGTCATACCATCAGCCTGTTCAGCAGTTAGTGTTAACGTTTCACCTGCTGCAACATCAATTGTTATAGCACCCGTTTTAACTATTACGACACCAGTCAAGTCAACAGAATCAGCAACATTCAATGTAATACCATCAACATCTAAAGTTGCACCAGCAGTAAAGCTTGAGGCATTAGTGATTGTATAATCACCATCAACTAAAGTTAATGTTGAAGCAGCACCGAAGTTTACACCATCAAGTGTTACTGAAGCGCTATCAAGTGTCATCTCAGCTGTTACGTTAATAGCCGTTGTACCATTACCGATAGTTGCCGTTGTAAGCGCAATACCATCATCACCGGTGTCACCATCTAATGCAAATAAAACAACATCAACAGAGTCTATTACGCCAAGATCAACATTAAAACCACCATTGTCAACATTAATAGTACTTAGCTCAGAACTTGAAATACCTGGTTTAGTAATATCACCAGCAGTTCCTAAAGTAATGTCACCACCTGCTGTAATCGTTAATGTTTCAGTATCTGAAACTGCAGCAGCAGGAGAAGCACCTGTCACTGTTAACGTACCTGTACCAGCATGGTCGATAACTAAGTTAGCAATATCTACATCAGTCGTGTTAAGAGAAGCAACAGTAATATCGCTGTCACCACTTGTTGTAAATGTTGCAGTTGTACCCGCTACATTTGCATCACCATTTGCATCGTCACCATCTTCAGCGAAAGTGATTGTACCAATTGTAATCTCATTACCTGTTCCAGCAGCAGCACCAGTAGCAACTGTGACATTTAATAGATCAAAATCAACGCTACCAGACTGGATATCACCTATAGCATTCGTACCTGTTGGTAATGGAATTTCACCTGCACCGTTACCCCATACTTGACCAGCAGTTAATTCTGGTAATAAGTAGTGAGCGTCACTATCAGCTTTAATAGAGTTAATGGTTAATGTATTAAACTCGTCATTGTTAAAGATAGCTGCAGCTAGTAAATTGCTAATCGTTACATTACCAAGTGCTATATTACCACCTAAATCAAGTGTTAAGTTTTGAACAAAGTCAAATGCTTCGCCTACATTATCAATATCGCTAAAAGTCAGTCCTAGTGGTAATGTTGTAAACCCTTCAATTTCAAGTGTTCTATCAAAACCATTTGTAGCCAACTCATTTGATGTTAATACATCTGAGTTTTCTACTCTAATGATGATATTTTGATCTAATGAAGTAAATAACTCTTCAACGTTAGCACCATCAACCAGAGTATCTAACATCCAAACACGACCAAGTGTGTCTTCATAGTTAGACGTATCTACTTGCGTACCATTTGCAGTACCAGTGATAGTATCAAATAACCAAACTACATTAGTAGATCCATCTTCTGCTTCAACAGTTCTTTCAGCTTGAACAGCAGTAGCAAATCTGATTGTTTGATCATTAGAAAAATCATTATCATCACCATTGCCGCTTGACTGCAGTACAACTGTGAAATCAGATAAATCAGAAGCAGCTGTTAATGTAACATCTGCAGCAGTATTATCATCTGCAACCTCTACGTTATGAGCACCTGTTGTCAACACAGTTGATAAATCAATCGTTACATCATTAGTCGTTGCATCTTCTATTGCGTCTAAATCAGTAATGGTGACATCAGCGGCATTAGCTACAGCGCCGTTATTGGTTACGTCAGAATCAACTTCAACAATATTACCTGAGATAGTCTGGTATTGAGCTGCTGTCATTGTAATGGTGTTTTCTTCAGCATCCATTAGGATATTGAGTTGATCAGCACCACCGAATGTTGTACCAGCATCTAGTACTGTAGCAACTAGGCCACCATCATCTTCAACTGTAGAAACAGTTCCAATGTTGAAACCAGCATCTTGGATAATATCAAGATCTAATGCAGTAGCATCCAACTCTGTCACATTTAACGTAACAACGACACCCGCTAGAATTGAGAAGTTAGCTTCTCCAATCGTTGCGATTTGTGCTGCTGTCATCGTGATAGTTGCGTCTGCAGAAACAAGTACTGCATCTACTGTTGCATCTATTGAAACAAGTGCAGTTAAATCATTATCTCCACCGACAACTTGAATCATGTTAGAAGCATCAACTGATAAATCTTCAGCAACCCCAACAAAGCCATCCATTACAAAGATAGTCGTAGCAGCAACAACTTCGTCACCGTTATCATCTTGGTTGATACCTGTAATAACTACGTCTGCTATATTGCTATTATCGATAGTCAATAAAGTAATATCAGCATCAGAGATATCTAAGCCACCAATAGTGATATCGTTAGCACCGCTTAATGTCAATAAAGCAGTTGACTCAGCTGAACCAAAAGTAATTGTTCCTACTTCTAGTGCAATACCTTCACCTAGAGTTGCTGGATTGCCATCATTTAGAAAACCTGTATCTAGCGTAATGTCATCTAATGCATTAGTTGAACCTGCACCTAGACTGATGTTGCCCACTGTATTTGCTAATAAAGTAATTCCATCATCAAGATCAGCTGGTCTAACTTCAGTTGATTCGATCGTTAAGGCAGTAAACGTACCTTCACCAACCGTATCATCAATCACTAAGTTATTAGTAACCGTGTTACCTTGAAGTTCGATTGTTAATGTATCAACAAACTGGAATTCATTTTGATCATCAAATGACCAACCGTCAGCTAAACCAGTATAAGCTTCAACCACTACCATGCGATTAACTGCTCTTAATACATCAGTTGGTAAGTCACTTAAGTTAACAACTTGAACTGTAATAGTGTTAGCTAATGTATTCCATAACTCTTCAACATTTGCACCGTCTACTAGCTCTTCATTAACAAATAATGTGCCTAATGTAGTTGCGTATGCATCTGTATCTACTTGCGCTGCCGTTACATCAAACAACCATGCAACATCACCAGCACCAGTTATGATCGCTTCATTTGCTTGCGCTTCAGTTGCTAGACTAATTCTATTACCAGCAGTATTAATGGTAAATCCAGCAAGATTAGCTGTTACATCTAAAGTCACATCTTCATCTAAGACAACAGTTTGCGTATCACCTGTTAAAGTAACGGCACTTACATCAATCGTTGCTTCAGTATTACCGAAAGCAGTAACCATTAAGCCTGCTGCATCTTCACCTAATTCAGTAAACACACCTGCAGTTTGCATGAATTGCGCTGCTGTTAACGTTACAACATCTTCAACGCCATTGTCACCCGTTAAGATAGTTACGCTATCTGCACCACCAAATGTTGTATCAACATCTAATGCAACACTACCTGCCGCATCAACACTGATTGAACCAACATTAAAACCTGCTGCTTCGATTGCACCTAAGTCTAGTTCTTGACCAGCAAGCTCAACAACATTCAAGGTAACAACAACACCAGCTGCGATTGAGAAATTATCAGCAATACCATCAGTTGAATCGGTACCAATTGCGAATAACTGTGCCGCTGTTAATGTCAATGTTGAATCAGCTGTTACAGTTACTGTCGTAATTGCATCTAGGTTAGCTAATGTTAAATCAACTTCGCCGCCTGCAACTTCCAGTACTACATCATCTCCACTAGTAATTTCCATATCCACAGTAGCTGTTAAGTCGCTTACACGAATCACTTGCTCTGCATCTACATGATTTAAATCAATGTCCGCATCTACTGCTAGATCAGTCAATACTAAGGTTGCAACAAAATCATCACCTGTTGCAGTGTTAGTGCCTGTATCTATTGTTACTGTACCTGTACCAGTAAACTGGTCATACTGTGCAGCTGTCATTTCAACCGTTGAATCACTTGTTAGTGCAACGATTTCCGCTTCAGTAACGTTAGTAACGCCATTTCCAAAAACAGTGGCTGCATTAACAACAATAGTTCCATCAACTTCAGAAAAAGTAACTGTTCCAAGTGCATCAACGTCGATTGTAGTCAAGTCAATTGCTTGCTCAGCTAATTCAACTAGGTTTAATGTACTGTCAACATCTTCATCAGTTGAGATTGCAGCTAATAACGCTTGATCTACTGAGATAGTTAATGCTGCATCATCTGTAAAATGAATTGAATCTACACCAGTTACTGTTACGCCCGACAGGTCATTAACACCATCATTTAACTCTAATGTAAATGTACCAACAACACCTGATGCATCAAAGCTTTCTAAATCAGCAAGACCATCAGTTGTTCCTTGTACCGTTACATCATTCGCTGAGTTTACGATGACATCATTCACTGAATCACCAGCAAGTGATTTAATGATTGCATCGCCATCTGTCACATTGATTGTAATGCTATCTGCATTGTCAATCTCTAGACCTTCAACATGTAATGCACGTGTTGTTAATGCAGTCCCTTGGTTGTTGATATTAACTACCGCAGGTGCACCATCCCAGAAGAATTCAGCATTGAATGTACCAACGTTTGATGTTGCTGGATCTCCATTCGCTTTCAATGTATGGAATACAGTGCCGTCGCCTTCTAATAAGAATTCAACACCATGGTTAACTTGTAGGAAGTTAATAGTGCCGTCAAAGTTACCTTGTAAACCAAGCACTTCTAGATCTAGCGTATGATCACAAACATAGAAATCTTCGTCGACAGCACCATCTAACATAGTGACTACGTAAGTAGAAACTCCGCTTGATTTCAAGCCATTTACATTGCCTGGAGCACCAACTTGACCATCAACGCCAACATCAATACGTGTACCTGCAACACCATTACCAATAATTTCTCCATCATCATCAGGATCGCCAAGATCAGCACCTGAAATAACTTCAAAATTACTAATAGTAATACCGGTTGCTGTACCTTGAAGTGCAGAGAAATCTAGTACAAAGCTTTCTTGAACTGTTAGTGAATCAACAAAATTAATGTCTGAAGCACCTTCAACAACGATAGTACCTACTTGTGATGCATCAATATCAGTTACATCTGCAACATCAACTATTGGTGTTTCATCAGAATTGATTGTCCATGTATCAACTAGATCGTCTTGCTCAGGTCTTTCATATCCACCTAAAGTACGAACGACTGTAACGTCAACACCGCTTACAATACTACCAGCACCAGCTGCCATTGCATCAAATGTTAAACCAGCATCAGTAATAACTACTTGGTTATCATCGTAGTTGCTGTTTGAATTTACACCTATACCGTCCACTGCAATATATTCATGCAATTGAGCCGCAGTTAATGTAAAAGTAACTTCTTCATCGCTTTTTGTTCCTAAAGCAATGTTAAGGTTGATGTTGCTGTTATCAAATGTTGATGCATCAATACCTAGTGCATCAAAATTCATTGTGTCAGCGACAACAATGGTTAATTCAGCCGTTGCATTAAATGCGCTATTCTCTACAGAGAAGTTTGCAGCACCAATAGCAATAAATTGCTCAGCTGTAATAACTAAGTTACCACCACTTAAATTAACTGCGCTTACACCTGATAACGCTGCTTCATGTAAGTCACTGTCTTCATTAACTTCTAAAGTGATATTCTCACCTGAGATAGTTGAACCTTGTAATGCAGTTACGCCATCAAGATCGGCATCATCGTCAGCTCCCAATACTAGTAAGTTGCTACCAGTACCTAAATCAATCATGATTTTAGCCGCATTCTCAACATCAGTAGCATGATCAACTTCACCACTCTCAGCTTCGTCAACTTCTACAAGACCACTTAGAGTTACTGTATCGTTACCGGCACCAGTAGTGACACTAATCATTTCAGCACTTGCTGTGATTGTGTTATTACCATTTCCAGCATTAATCGTTACGCTAACACTATCAAGCGAAGAAATAACATCATTTCCT
>Ga0209707_1001180_pt1 | contig 14983 bp, 12 predicted proteins | sample EN4Hudsemesocosm_FD_184630 | JGI IMG/M metagenome (GOLD analysis project Ga0209707, IMG submission 184630) | Methane-oxidizing microbial communities from mesocosms in the Hudson Canyon - EN4B Hudson Canyon (SPAdes) (version 2) | ecosystem: Environmental > Aquatic > Marine > Cold seeps | place... | reverse complement strand
GAGTTTTGGACGGATTTATCTGTAAAAAGAAGGTGTTTTAGAATGGAAAATGAGAAAATTTCAAAAAATTCAGTAAAATTTCTTTTACTGAAAGATTTCTAACTTAATCAGAGATTCCTTAAGAGACTGGTTTACAGGATATTGCTTTAAATGTTTTTTACAATACTCCTCCCGTTGTTCTTTTGTATTTAAAACAGCAGCAATCGCTGGACTAGCTCCACCATTGATAAAGGAGTTACATCTATCAATAATAATGCTTTTATTAATTTTTGTTTTTTGATGATTTTGTGTTTCTGCTTGAGTTAATTGTGTAACAAAAAAAACTACTATGCTTAGTGTTATAGCAATTATTTTTTTCATCCCGACTCCATATAGCAAATAATTAGAAAAATTAGTGTCCCCTATCCTATTTCATTAGACCAGATCAAATCTAACATTCCAACAAAAATGTATCTGATTACTCAAGAGCTTCAGCCAACTAAACTAAATTCTGGTCACGTCATACCAGCAGGGATCGCAGGTATCCAGTGTATAGGGATGTACGATCTGAATCATTAGCAAATACTTGTTTGTATGGTCATCCCATCCTTGGATTCTGGATCTCGGCACAAATCTGTCTGGAACAGATTTGCATTGACCCAAAGGGCATTATGCAGGATAGCAAAATGTGAATCCCTGCCGAGATGACGGATAACAGCTAAGTCGGTGATATTGTTAAATAGCTGAAACTCGTACGTAATAAGGAAAATGTATAAATGTTAGAATTGAGCTTAAAATTTTCTTGTCCAATGAAAGAAGGTTGAGCGCCTCGAAAAGCTGATTGGTAGAATGTTGGAAAACCATTTGCATAGCTAATAACAACTGTTGCATGATGGTTGAGTTTTTGACCACTTAGAGTCAATGCAAGCTCACAAAATTAGATGGAAGGAATAATGCAAAGACTATTATTGAGTCTATTACTTATAGTATTAGTACCAAGTGCCCACGCTCAACGTTATGCTCTGGTAATAGGCAACAGTAACTATGGATCTAACATAGGTGCATTAAAAAACCCAATCAATGATGCCAAGGATATGTCGGCGTTGTTAAGAAAGAAAGATTTTAAGGTGACTACACTGACTAATGCCAATCAAAGGCAAATGGAGCAGAGCATTGCCCAATTTAGCAAACAACTGAATGAAAAAAATGCGGTAGGTCTTTTTTTCTTTGCTGGACATGGGATTGAGGTAGGCGGCAGGAATTATCTGATTCCACTCAATGCCAATATAAATGGTGAAGGTGACGTCAAATATGAAGCGGTTGATGCTGGACGGGTGATGAGTGGCATGGAATACGCTGGTAATAACCTTAATATGGTTATTTTAGATGCCTGTCGAAACAATCCCTTTGCTCGTAGTTTTCGCTCAGCAAGTCGTGGGTTGGCTGAAATGAATCCTCCTAAAGGCTCTTTAATACTCTATGCAACCTCGCCGGGGGATGTGGCCGCTGATGGATCTGGACGTAATGGATTATTTACACAGCATCTACTTAAAGCCATGGATACTCCTGGGTTTACAGTAGAAAAAGTATTTAAAACTACTGCTAATAAAGTATACAAATCAACAAATAAGAAACAGTTACCGTGGCAGTCAGGTGTGATGCTGGGTGATTTTTACTTCACCATCAATGTTCCGCAAGCAAAGACTGTAACGATTACAGCTCCAACAGTAAATATAGATCAGGCTGAAATGCTATTTTGGGAAAGTATCAAAAATGAAACTTCTTCTGATTATTTTGAGAGTTATCTGGAAGAGTACCCAGCAGGAAAGTTTGCTCGTTTAGCCAAGCTAAAAATTAGACGAGGTGGAAATGTCGTGGTTGTTGAACCACAGCAACAAACGACACTAGAAAAGTACAGTCTGACCATCAACACCAGTCCAGACAATGCAAAAATTAGAATAATAAACATCGGGCCCAGATATCAACAAGGAATGAAGCTCAAGCCCGGTCAATATAATATTGAAGTCACTCATACGGGTTATCAGCGACATACAGAATGGATAGAGCTAGGTAAAGGAGATAAAGTTCAAGATGTGTACCTGATACCTCTTTATGAGAAAACAATCAAAAAACGAGACTTTAAGGTAGTCAACTATGACAATGGTAATCGTTATGAGGGACAATTCAAGGGTGGGAAAAAAAATGGGCAAGGCGTGTTTACTTTTAAAAATGGCAATCGTCACGAAGGTCTGTATAAAGATGGGGTAAGAAGTGGGCCGGGAGTATTTATATGGAAAGATGGTGACCGTTACGAAGGGATGTGGAAATATGACAAAATGAATGGTTATGGGATAAAAACTTATTCAGGTGGTAATCGCTACGAAGGAATGTGGAAGGATGACAAAAAGATTGGGCAAGGCGTGTTTATTTTTAAAAATGGCAATCGTCACGAAGGTCTGTATAAAGATGGGGTAAGAAGTGGGCAAGGAGTCTTTACATGGAAAAATGGTGACCGTTACGAAGGGATGTGGAGCGATGACAAAATGAATGGTTATGGGGTAAAAAATTATTCAAGCGGTAATCGCTACGAAGGAATGTGGAAAGATGACAAAAAGATTGGACATGGCCTGTTTATTTTTAAAAGTGGCGGTCGTCACGAAGGTATGTATAAAAATGGGGTAAGAAATGGGCAAGGAGTCTTTACATGGAAAAATGGTAACCGTTACGAAGGTATGTGGAAAGATGACAAAATGAATGGATATGGGATAAAAACTTATTCAGACGGTAGGCGTGACCAAGGTATATGGAAAGACGACAAGTTGGTAAAATAAAAATTATTTAAAACTAGGGTTAAGCGGTATTGTTTTTTAGCGACACGGAAAATGGAGAGCATTCAAAATTCTGTGTCAGGTGTAATTTAAATACCCAAAACCTGGTCTAGTCTTCCTTCAAAATAAATAGCTAATTGAGACAATGCCAATGACCTATTATCTCTACTACAGTTATATTACTGTTACATCGGTTTGTTAATATGTACTGGTACAAAAATGGTACATTTATTCGAACAGAATCTACTGGTTTTGATCTTTTGATTGTTTTTTATGTCAATCAGCTTTGGCCTGCTACCTGTCTAGCATCGGTAAAGATAAGGCATCTAATAAGCTGTTAACTGGACTATTTGAGCAACTGGGAGTAAGTAAACGAAAAACTTATTTTGGTGACATAGCAGCTTTAATGAGTGATTTTGCAAGATGCAATCCAGCAAGATGGAGGTGTTAGTCATTGTATGTTGCCAAAAATAATCTATCAATTGAACCGTATGCCGATGAAAGCTCTAGATTATGGATACTCAATCGATGCGCTGAAACGCTTATATGGCATACAGAATGCTGATTAAGCACTATAATCAACATTATCAAATTATTTAATGGACAAACACGTATGGATTACGACCTCCTCGATGCTGTCCTTATACAGACAACAACGAACAATTTATGAGTCAAACACCCAACAACCTAGCTGCTTTCATCTGGTCATTAGCTGACTTATTACGTGGTGATTTCAAACAAAGCCAGTATGGTCGTGTGATTTTACCGTTCACCTTATTACGTCGCTTGGAAGGTGTGTTAGAGGACAGTAAAGAAAAAGTCTTAGCAGAATATGAATAAGTCCAAGCCATGGGCTTACCCGAAGAAGCACAAGAAAAATGCTATTACGAGCAACCAATGGCTTATCATTTTTCAACACTTCCAAAATGGACCTATCCAAGTTGGGTGAAGCAGGGATTAAAGATAACCTGGAATCTTATATTCAAGGTTTTTCAAAAGATGCCAGAGAGATATTTGAATACTTCAACTTTGCTGAATTTATTGGCCAGCTTAATGATGCAGACCTGCTATACAAAATTGTACAAAAAGTAAGGCAAACGGATTTAAGCCCTAAAGCAATCTCTAACCATGATATGGGTTTAGTGTTTGAAGAGCTCATCAGGCGTTTTGCTGAAAGTTCAAATGATACAGCTGGAGAACACTTCACTCCGAGGGACATTATTCGCCTGACAACGGCTTTAGTATTCATGGAGGATGATGATGCTTTAACCAAAGCCGGCATTATTCGCACCATATACGACCCCACAGCAGGCACAGGTGGTTTTCTATCATCAGGCATGGAATACGTGCATGAATTAAACCCTCAAGCAGTAATGCGGGCATTTGGGCAAGAACTTAACCCAGAAAGTTACGCCATCTGTAAAGCCGACATGCTGATTAAAGGCCAGGATGTTAGCAATATCAAATTGGGCAATACTTTATCGAATGATCAACTCTATGCTGATAAGTTTGATTACATGCTCTCCAATCCGCCTTTTGGTGTGGACTGGAAAAAGATCGAACAGGTTATTAAAGATGAAAATACCTTAAAAGGTTTTGATGGACGATTTGGTCCAGGTTTACCCAGAGTGTCAGACGGCTCATTATTATTCCTCTTACACTTGATCAGTAAATTCAGAGGCGCAGAACAAGGCGGTGCAAGAATTGGTATTATTCTTAATGGTTCACCTTTATTTACCGGTGGCGCAGGTTCAGGTGAATCCGAAATTCGTCGTTATATTTTGGAAGCCGATTTATTAGAAGCCATTGTCGCCTTACCGACGGATATGTTCTATAACACAGGTATCGCTACTTATGTCTGGGTGTTATCCAATAAAAAAGCCGAACAGCGCAAAGGAAAAGTGCAGCTGATTAATGGTGTAAACCTTTGCGGTAAAATGCGTAAATCACTGGGTTCTAAGCGTAATGTCATGGCTGAAACTGATATTGCCACCATTACCCGTAGCTTTGGCGCATTTGAAGTAGTCGATGCCCAAGTGCTAGATAAACCCACTGAACAAAAAAGTAATCGTGGTCGCCAATCAGCCAACCCAAAAACAGAAGCCCCTAAAACTTTCTCCAGCAAAATATTTAACACGCATGAGTTTGGCTATCGCCGTATCACTATAGAAAGACCTTTAAGAGAATCCTATCAATTCAGCGATGAACGCATTGCTGAATTACGCTTTGCACCCAAGCCATTAAATGCGGTTATGAAATGGGCTTATGCTGAATATGGAACAAACTGGTCTGATGATGAAGACTGTGAATTGTATGGTGTACTAGGTGAGCATGAAGAAAGCATTCGTAAACATATTAAAAGCCACTTTAGCGAACTAAAAGAAAAACAGATTAAAGACCTGCTGGATATCAAAATCTGGGCAAGTCAAAAACAAACCCTGCTTAAAGCCAAACAATTGCAACAAAACATCGGCACAGCACAGCATGATGATATGAATGCTTATGATGCAGCACTCAAAGCAACAGGCAGTAAGCTTGAAACTAAAGAGAAAAAACAAATCACCAATGCAGTCAGCTGGAAAAACCAAAACGCCGAAAAAGTGATTAAAAAAATCCATAAAACCACAGCCAATCCCTTTTATGGCTTGTTTGAGCTCAATGGACAAACGATTGAATATAAGCCTGACAGTGATTTACGTGATAATGAAAACGTCGCCCTAGATCCAAGCCAAACGGTCAACGCCATCAACGAAGCCTACTTTAAAAAAGAAGTACTACCGCATGTGCCTGATGCCTGGATAGATGCCAATAAGAAAGATGCCAAAGATGAAGAAATCGGCATAGTCGGTTATGAAATCCCCTTTAACCGCCATTTCTATCAATACCAACCGCCACGCGATTTAGTGGATATTGATGCCGACTTAGATAAAGTTAGTGCTGAGATTATGGAACTGTTGCGCGAGGTGCATTCATGATAAATCAATGTAGGATGGGCAAAGGGCTCTATCCGTGCCCATCAATTCAGCGCGTTACCGATGATGGGCACGTCGTACCTCCTTTGCCCATCCTACAGGGAGAGGTGCTTTGAATTTATTGCAAAACACCGAATATAAACACTGGCTAAAGGACCTTAAACAAAAGCTATTGCAGTCACAGCTTAAAGCCGTGGTGAAGGTCAATAGCACGCTGTTAGAGTTTTATTGGGAATTAGGCGAAGAGATTGTCCTTAGACAAACTCAAGCGCGTTGGGGGGATGGTTTTTTAAAGCAACTAAGCCAAGACTTAATGGTTGAATTCCCAGAGATGAAAGGCTTTTCAGAGCGGAATTTAAAATACATACGCCAATGGGTGGTGTTTTATTCCAGCGAACAAGCAATTAGGCAACAGCTTGTTGCCCAATTGACCCAAATCCCTTGGGGACATAATTTAAAGATTATCGCCAAATGCCAAAGCATTGCAGAGGCTGTGTACTATGTGAAGAACACCCTTGATAATGGCTGGAGCCGAAGCGTATTAACGCATCAAATAGAAAGCGGTTTATGGCAACGCGAAGGCAAAGCCATTAGCAACTTTAACGAAACCTTACCCACTCCGCAATCTGACCTTGCTCAGCAAGCCTTAAAAGATCCTTATGTGTTTGATTTTTTAACCCTGAGTAAGCAACACAGCGAACGTGAATTAGAACAAGGTTTGATAGAACATATTACCCATTTTTTATTAGAGCTAGGCGCTGGCTTTGCCTATATGGGCAAGCAATACTCCCGTAGGATGGGCAAAGCGATAGCGTGCCCATCAGTTCCGCGTATTGCCATTGATGGGCACGTCGTGCCTCCTTTGCCCATCCTACAGCTCTTCGGGAATGACGTGGTTTTTGGGGCGGATTTATGAGTAATAAATATCAGGCTTATGCTGAGTATAAGGATTCTGGGGTTGAGTGGTTGGGGGGTATTCCACTACACTGGCAGTTGACTCGGATCAAGTATATAACCCGATGTCTTGATGGCGCTAGAATTCCACTTAATGCTCAAGAGCGGGGTGATATGCAAGGAGATATTCCTTATTGGGGTGCAAACAAGGTTGTTGGACATGTGAATAATTACATTTTTGATGAAGAATTAATTTTATTAGGTGAAGACGGTGCTCCTTTCTTTGATAGAACTAAAGAGGTGGCATTTAATGTGACAGGTAAGATTTGGCCAAATAACCATGTTCATGTATTAAGGCCTGATAACAAAAAAATTGAATTTCGTTTTTTAAAATACGCGATAAATTGCGCTGATTTTCATCTTTATATCTCAGGCAGCACGAGAGACAAATTGAATCAATCAGATATGAATGAAATTTATATTAGAAGTTGTCAATTATTTGAGCAAGAAAACATCGCCAACTTCCTCGACCACGAAACCGTCAAAATCGATACCCTGATCGAAAAACAACAACAGTTGATCAAACTGCTAAAAGAAAAGCGTCAGGCCGTGATTAGCCATGCCGTGACCAAAGGTTTAAACCCCAACGCCCCCACGCGCGACTCAGGTGTTGAATGGTTGGGAGAAGTGCCTGAGCATTGGGATGTCATTTCTTTGAAACATTTAGTTTCAGTGCCGATTATTGATGGACCACACTTAACACCTACTAAGCTTGATGAAGGTATTCCATTTATTTCAGCTGAGGCCATATCTCAAGGATATATAAACTTCGAAAAGAAGTGGGGGTATATTTCTAGAGAGAATCATGAGTTATTTTCTAAGCGTTATTCCCCCAGAAAAGGTGATATTTTAATGGTTAAGCTCGGTGCTACAACTGGCGTTGTAGCAATGGTCGAGACAGATGATGAGTTTAATGTCTGGGTACCATTGGCAACTATTAGGGCTCGTGAAAGTATTTCGCCTAAGTTTGTTTTTTATTTACTCCAATCATCCAGTGTTCGCGATGCAATCCAGGTTTCTTGGACTTATGGGACTCAACAAACTTTAGGGTTGGGTACGTTATCTAATTTGAATATGCCAGTTCCTTCTCAAGAAGAAGCTGAAGATATAGTCGGGGTTATTGAGTCAAAAATACCTTTGTATGATGAGTCTGTGAATAAGTGCGAAGTATCTCTTCAGCTCTTAATAGAACGCCGAACAGCCCTAATCTCCGCCGCCGTTACAGGAAAAATAGACGTAAGAAACTGGCAAGCCCCCAACTCAGAAAATAAGGCTATTAGCGCATGAACCAGCCTTTAAGCAATACCGATTTATTCATTGAAGTAAAAGGCCTTATCCAATCCGCTAAACAGCAAGCCGCTGTTGCTGTAAATGCGGAATTGACTTTATTGTATTGGCAGGTAGGTAAACGGATTGCCGATGAAGTATTAAAAGGCGAGCGAGCAGAATATGGTAAGCAAGTTATTGCTCATTTAGCTAAAGATTTAACTGTTAGCTTTGGTAAAGGTTGGTCGAAACGTAATTTAGCGCAAATGGTTAAATTTAATGAGGCTTTTCCTGATTTTCAGATTGTGCAGACACTGTCTGCACAATTAAGCTGGAGTCATTTTAATTGTTTAATGCCCATTTCTGATTCAATAAAACGTGATTTCTATATCACAATGGCAGGTCAAGAGCGCTGGTCTACCCGCACTTTAAGCGAGCGTATTGATTCGCAGCTTTTTGAACGTACCGCCATTTCAAAAAAGCCCGAACAAACCATTAGCCAAGAGTTACAGTTATTACGCGATTCGGGACAGCTTAATCAAAATCTGATTTTAAAAGATCCTTATGTGTTGGATTTTTTAGGGCTGAATGATAGTTACTTAGAAAAAGATTTGGAAGATACCATATTACGCGAGCTGGAGCAGTTTTTATTGGAATTAGGTTCAGGCTTTACGTTTATTGCACGGCAAAAGCGGTTGCAGATTGATGACGATGATTTTTATATTGATCTGTTATTTTACAACCGTAAGCTAAAACGTCTGGTTGCCATTGATTTAAAAGTCGGGCGTTTTAAAGCGGAATATAAAGGTCAAATGGAATTGTATTTACGATGGTTAGCTAAGCACGAACAGGAAGCGGGTGAAAATCCACCGCTGGGCATTATTTTGTGTGCAGGTAAAAAACACGAACAAATCGAACTGTTAGAAATGGATAAAAGCGGCATTCATGTTGCTGAGTATTTAACCGTCCTGCCCCCGAGAGCCGAGCTGGAACAGAAGTTACATCAAGCGGTTATTAATGCTAAACTCAGGCTTGATAATAAAGCCCGTAGGTTGGGGTGAGGAACGAACCCCAACATAATTATCTGGCAATTTATAAATTTGGGGGCTTCCTGCCGTCACCCTAAGCTATCTGGTTATTAACAAGAGCAGGGTGAATGACTTTATTTAGAGTGTGATAAAGCGTATGATAAATCTATTTATTTAAAAGAGGATTATCAGCATGATTACGGCGAATGATTTAAAAACAAAAGGGGTCGCTGTGATTCAGTCGGCATTAGAGGAGCAAGCTGAGGCAATTATTTCTGTACGCGGTCAGCAGCGTTTTGTCGTAGTGGATATTGCTCATTATCAATATTTACGTGAATGTGAATTAAGTGCTGCAATTAGTGAATCTAAAGCGGATGTTGAAGCGGGTCGAGTTGTCAAGGAGTCTCCTGAAGCACATCTTAAGCGCTTGGAATCAATGTTGTGACTTATACGCTGGTTTTTACTGAACAGTATAACCGTCGCGCATTACGCTTTATTAAACGTCACCCAGATTTGAAGTCCCAGTATTTAAAGACCTTGCAACTGTTAGAGCTGAATCCATCACACCCCTCATTACGATTGCATGCGTTAAAAGGAAAGCTTAAACCATTGCAGTCTGTGTCGATTAATATGTCTTACCGTATCACATTGGAATTACTGGTCACTGAGAAGGATATTATTTTAGTTAATATTGGTTCTCATGAGGATGTTTATTAATGTGTAGCCTGTAGGTTGGGATGAGGAACGAACTCCAATATATTTATACTTGAGCTGAGAAACCGTCATTCCTGCTGGCTACCCAGTCAAGCATGGGCACAAGCCTAAGCAGGAATCTATGTGTGACGATGGATTCCCGATTAAAGATTTCGGGAATGACGGCTATTGCAGTTATTATTTATTGGGGTTGGTATTATACGATACCTACAGGTTGTTGGGGTTCCTGCGTCAGCCAACCTACTATACTTGAAATGATAAATAAAGATGGGCACGAAAAAGCCCTTTGCCCATTCTATGGATTGAGATAAATGGATAACAAAGCAAACGAAAGCGTATTTCAAAACGATATGATCAATCAGCTGGTGGCTAATGGCTGGCTGTTAGGGCAACCCGAAAACTACAATCGTGAACTGGCTCTATATGAAGAAGATGTCTTAGGCTTTGTTAAAAACACCCAAGACGAGCAATGGCAAAAATTCTGCGCACTTTACCCTAATAATCCTGAACAAAAGTTTTTAGAAAGGGTAACCACTCAGTTGAATAAAGCTGATCCTAATGCGGCTAATAAAGAAATGCGTACTTTTGGTACCTTGGGTGTTTTACGCCATGACTTGCGTGATAGAGGTACACGTTTTAGTTTATGTCAGTTTAAACCAGAACATGATTTAAACCCTGATACCTTGGCTCGCTATCAACAAAATCGTTGCCGTGTGGTGCCTGAGCTGGTTTATAGTCCATGGGCTACTGAAGAACATTTTACGCAATCAGGCACTAAAGCCAAAGCCTGGCGTATTGATCTGGTGCTGTTTGTTAATGGCTTACCCATAGCCACCTTAGAATTAAAGTCTGAGTTTAAACAGGCGATCCAAAATGCCATTAAACAATATAAAACCACCCGTTTTGCGATTGACCCAGTCACTAAAAAACCAGAACCTTTATTAAGCTTTAAACGCGGTGCCTTGGTGCATTTTGCGGTCAGCCAATATGAAGTGTATATGGCGACACGATTAGAGGGGGGTGACACTTACTTTTTGCCGTTTAATAAAGGTACAGCAGACGGTGGTGCTGGAAATGATGTACCAGAAGACATTAATCAATATGCCACGGATTATTTATGGAATGAAGTATTACTGCCTGATAATTTGTTAAAAATCCTTGCAAGGTTTGTACATCTTCAGATTGAAGAAAAAGAAGACTGGGAAGGCCGAAAATATAAAAAAGAAACCTTAATTTTCCCGCGTTATCATCAATGGGATGTGGTGAGTAAATTAGTTGAGGCGGCTAGAACGGAAGGGCCAGGACATAAATACTTAATTCAACACAGCGCGGGGTCGGGTAAATCTAATTCCATTGCTTGGGTTGCGCATCAATTATCATCTTTGCATAATGACAGCGGCCATAAGCAGTTTGATTCGATTATTATTGTTACCGATAGAAATGTATTAGATGCCCAGTTACAAGAAACTATTTCCCAATTTACCAGTGTTGAAGGTGTGGTTGGGCGTATCAATAATCAAGAGGGTGACGGTTCTAAATCTGAAAAACTGGCCAGTGCGTTAGAAAACTCACAGCCCATTATTATCGTCACCATTCAAACCTTTCCTTATGTGTTAAAAGCCATAGAAAACAGCGTTAGCTTAAAAGAGCGAAATTATGTGGTGATTGCTGATGAAGCGCATTCATCACAAACAGGCTCGACAGCAAGGCAGTTAAAAGAAGTGTTGATGGTAGATAGCACCGATGAAGAATTAAGCACTGAAGATATATTAGATGCGGCGGTAGCTTCGCGTCGAGCTTCATCAAATCTCAGTTATTTAGCTTTTACTGCAACGCCTAAAACCAAAACGCTGGAATTGTTTGGTCGCTTACCTAAACCGAATGAAGAACCGTCTAAAAGGAATAAACCCGAGGCCTATCATATCTACAGCATGCGCCAAGCGATAGAGGAAGGCTTTATTCTAGATGTATTAAAGAATTACACCAATTACAAAGTCGCTTACAACCTGGCGATGAAGATTCAAGGATCAGACCAAGAAGTAGAAAGTAAACGCGCTAAAGTTAAATTGAATCAATGGGTGCGTTTACATGATTACAATATCTCGCAAAAAGTGCAGGTGATTGTTGAGCATTTTAAAGATAATGTGATGGGCTTGTTAGGTGGCCAGGCCAAAGCGATGGTAGTGACCAGTTCACGTAAAGAGGCTGTACGTTATAAGCTGTGTTTTGATAAATATATCACTGAAAAAGGTTATCAAAAAATTCATGCGATGGTGGCGTTTTCAGGTGAAGTTGAGTTTAACGAAAAAGATCCGAATGTTGATGGTTTAATTGGCGAAAAATATACCGAACATAATATGAACCCCAATCTTAAAGGCCGTGAACTACGTAAAGCCTTTGATTCTGATGATTATCAAGTAATGCTGGTGGCGAATAAGTTTCAAACTGGCTTTGATCAACCAAAGTTGTGTGCCATGTATGTGGATAAAAAACTAGGCGGCGTGGAATGTGTGCAAACGTTGTCACGCTTAAACCGTACTTATCCTGGTAAAGCAGAAACAGGCACCTTTATACTGGATTTCTTTAATGATCCCGATGAGATTCTTGGGGCTTTTCAACCGTATTATCAAACCGCTGAATTAGATGATGTATCTGACCCTGATTTGATCTTTGATTTATTTGATAAGTTAAGAGCTTCAGGCATTTTTCAATGGCAAGAGGTCGAGCAGTTCTGTAATGCCTTCTTACAAAAAAGCAAAAGCAATGCCGCCATAGCCAATATTTGTAAACCCGCTGTCGAGCGTTGGCAAAAACGTTATAAGTCAGCTGTTGAGGCTTATAAACAAGCCAAAGACATGTTTGATCGGACCAAGAAAACAGCTGATGCGGTTTTAATCGCCAATGCTGAAAATAGCTTTAAAGAATGTAAGCAGGAAAAGGATGCCTTAGAAATCTTTAAAAAGGATTTAGGATCGTTTGTACGCTTCTATGAGTTTATGTCGCAGATAGTCGATTATGATGATAAGGATTTAGAAAAGCTAAGCCTTTATGCTAGAAACTTACGCCCTATGCTGCGTGAAGCATTGATTGAAGAGGATGATATTGATTTGAACAGTGTGGTATTAAGTCATTACCGCTTATCTAAAATACGTCAGCAAGATATTCAGCTAAAAGAACAGGCAGGTGATTACTTAACACCAGGGGATGAAATAGGTACAGCTAAACCTAAAGATAAAAAGGAAGAGTTTTTATCCCAGATCATTGGCAGGCTGAATGAGTTGTTTATCACCGATGAGCTAACAGATAAAGATTTGGTGAATTACGCTTACACCGTCAGAGATAAGTTAAGTGAGAATGCATTGGTGATGAGTCAAATCGCTAACAATACACCTGAACAAGCCATGTTAGGTGATTTCCCTAAAGCCATTGATGATGCGGTGATGGATAGTAATGAAGCACATCAAAATCAGATGATGCAGTTATTGTCTGATCCTGCTAAAGCGGCTGGGTTTGCTCGGGTGGTGTTTGATTTGTTGAGTCAAAGCAATAAACAATAAAAAGGTGTGTAATGTCTAAGGCTAATACAGTTGTAGTACTGGACTTTGAAACAACAGGGCTATCACCTGCCTATGGTGACAGAGCCATCGAAATAGGTGCAGTCAGGATTGAAGAGGGAGAAATTACAGGCCGATTTCAAGAGCTAATGAATCCTGGCCGTCCAGTTGATCCCTTTATAGAAAGCTATACAGGCATTACTAATGATATGCTTAAGGATGCAAGACCCTGTAAAGAAGTGATGAGTGAGTTTGCCGATTTCATTGATGACCATAATCTTGTTGCGCATAATGCATCATTTGATAAACGGTTTTTGGATTCAGAATTAAAAAGGGTATCTAGAAAATACACAGGGAAGTTTGCCTGTTCTATGCTCTTGTCTAGACGACTCTATCAAGATGCAACTAACCATAAGCTTACTACCTTAGTCAGATATGCAAAAATCCCTTCTGACGGTGACTTTCATAGAGCCTTATATGATTCGGAAATGACAGCCAAGTTATGGTTAACGATGTTAGAACATATTAATAGCCACTATGGTACTTCCGCAATAATATCCATTTCTAACACTCCAGAGTTCTCCGACAAAATATCAGATTTTATACAATCTGAGGTGGAAACTGTTCAACGCTGTTTTCCCTAGAACCCTGGCAAGTTTTGCACGCTGATTTATATTTATGGAGCAAGAGGTCAAGCTATATCATATGGGGTATTGCCTGATGGCTGACTTGTAGGTGAGATATATACCTTTTTATAGATTAATGCCCCGCCATTAATTAAAAAAATGGCGGAAAAGCTTAACTCTTTTTAATTTTAGTATTAATGTTTTTTGTGGAAATGGTATGTATGAGAGGATTAAAAAAAGAGTGGTCGTAATTTGTTGATTTGCATTTCATTTTAAAGAGTTGAGAATGTTTGTGTAGCATGCCCCATTACAAAGATCAATCGATTGATAACAAGTCGTTATTGATCAAGTGAATCGTAAAATTTACCAAATTCCGCATCTTTACCGAAAACATGGTCAAGCAGCCACATACATATAAACCCTTTAATTTCATTACTATTTACATTATCGTTTTTCACATTGTCATAAAAATTATCCATTTTAATTAGCAGAAGATCATGTTCTTCTTTATGTGTCAGATAATCTGGATATTTGCTATTTCTCATTAAAGATTCTTCATCTCTATAGTGTTCTTTAGTAAATTTATTTAGCAAAATTACACTTTTGAGCATTTCTTCTTTAGATTGAGCTTCAATTAATTTGTTAGCTAGTTCTAATAAACGCATATGCTGGCTATCAACTGATTTGATACCTACCATATATTCATTTCGCCACGCAGTTATGCTCATGATAAACTCTTGGTTTGTTTTTTTAAAATCAACAACATTTTTTTAGCATACTTGTTTGCAATTATAATTCAAAGCCACAATACAATCTAATTAGTTCGTCGTAGCATAATTGGATCTGCAGATGTATTAATGGAAAAAGAGTTCAGTTTAAATGGTAGGCAGTGAGTGTGAAAGGAGGTTTTTTTTTGACTACTAAATACTTCAGGCATAAAAAAGGCCCGTAACGTAAACGCTACAGGCCTTTAGAATATGGAGCTGGTGATGGGACTCGAACCCGCGACCGGTTGATTACAAATCAACTGCTCTACCAACTGAGCTACACCAGCGCTGTTGA
>Ga0209707_1001175_pt1 | contig 14999 bp, 11 predicted proteins | sample EN4Hudsemesocosm_FD_184630 | JGI IMG/M metagenome (GOLD analysis project Ga0209707, IMG submission 184630) | Methane-oxidizing microbial communities from mesocosms in the Hudson Canyon - EN4B Hudson Canyon (SPAdes) (version 2) | ecosystem: Environmental > Aquatic > Marine > Cold seeps | place... | reverse complement strand
ATTGCACTTCTCAATGACGAAATATTATTCCCATTTTTGCTACTTTTTGCACGGATAGTCTCCTTTGTTGCGTTTATGCCCGTATTTTCTCACAAAGCGGTCTTAACTAACATAAGAATTGCTTTTGCATTTTTTTTAACTGTTTTCCTTTTTCCTTTAGTGGATGTTCAAAACAGTATTACCCAAGAAAACTTTATAGGTGGCATAATTAGTGAAATCACTTTAGGCCTTATTGCTGCATTTTTTGTAAATGTAATATTTTCAGCAGTGACAATTATAGGAGATTTGGTTGGTTATGCAACAGCCTTGTCAATGGCCAGTCAATTTGATCCAGCTTCGGGAACACAACAGGGTGTAATTGGGAGATTGTTATATATGGTTGTATTGGTGTTGTTTTTTGAAACGGGTATGTATGAAGTGACCTTGGTTATTCTGGCACAAAGTTTTGATATGATTCACTTGGGTCAATTTGATATATTTTCATACGATGGTATTGAATTAATTATTGATGAAGTTAAAAGAATGTTTGCTTTTGCTTTCTCTTTTGCCTTCCCTCTTTTTTTTATTGGCTTTATTCTTGATATTTATTATGGATATGGAACAAAATCAATGCCTTCTTTTTCTCCATTTATTGTGACTTTCCAGTTGAAATTCGCGTTAATTTTTTTGTTTATGATGTATGGTATGCAAATTTTTGCAGAAAATTTCAAAGAATATTTTTTAAGTAAGTTTAGTTAATGGCTGATGACGAAGAAAAAACAGAAGAACCCACCGACAAGAAAATAGAGGATGCCAAAAAAGAAGGTAATGTTCCCAAATCCATGGAGGTTGTGGGCGCTGCGATACTTACCTTTGGTTCAATTTACATTTTATTTTTTTCCTCCTTTTTATTTGAAAATATCGAAAAGATGATGCGTTTTTCTTTTAGTTTTATTGGTAAAGAACTTGATGGATCGGTAATGTACAGCCTCACCTATAGTTTGGTTACAACACTGATGTATTCATTGATGCCAATATTTGCTATTGTTACAATAATGGTTCTAGTATTAAGCTGGGCACAGTTTGGTATGGTTGCAACTCCTTTGAAGTTTGATTTGCAAAAACTTGACCCCATTAAGGGTGTAAAAAATATTTTTGGTATGAAAAAGGTTATTGAAGCAATTAAATTATTGGGAAAATTGGTTATTATATTTATCGTTATGGTGGCACTTTTGTTATTTACGGGTGAGGCCTTTCTAGCTATGATGGATAAAGACTTAGATTACTCCCTTATTGCAATGATTGAACTCATTATTTACTATTTAGCAGCAATACTGTTTATTACAGTTGTTTTTGCTATAATTGATTTAATTGTGACCCGACATTTTTATTTTGATTCCTTGAAAATGGGAAAACAAGAGATAAAAGATGAGTTTAAAAATATGGATGGAGATCCTCAAGTTAAAGGACGTATCAGACGGATTCAAATGGAGATGTCAATGAAAAGAATGATGTCGGATGTACCTGATGCGGATGTTGTTATTACGAATCCCACACACTATGCCATTGCAATGAAATATGATAAAAGTGTCGACAGTGCTCCCAAAATAATCGCAAAAGGGATTGATTTTATTGCTGTTAAAATAAAAGGTATTGCCAATGAAAACAATATACCCATTATTGAAAACCCAGCACTAGCAAGGGCTTTGTATGATCAAATTGAAATTGACCAGCAAATCCCTAATGAATTTTATAAAGCAATTGCTGAAATTTTCTCATATATTTATGAATTAAAACATGGCAAAAACTAAAGGATTGAAGTGAAGTTACTATTTACACTTATTTTATTAATGAGCTTTTCATATGCAAAAAAAGATTTTTTTTACAGTTTTATTGATTCTAATGGAAATCAAATTTCTCAAAAACTCAAACAAGATATTATAAATGGGTATGTAGTAATTGAAAATATCAAAGAGTTAATTAAAGACGGTGAAATTAACCGTGCTTATTCTAAAATGAAAGCATTTAAAGAAAAAAATAAACTTAAGGTTTTAGAATCTGAAATTATACTACTTTACAGTGAATTACTTTTAAAGAAAAGATCAAAAAGATTTATACTAGAAGCCTCAAAGCTTTTAGAAGACTCCATCAATAGCTCCCTTGTTCATGAAGAGGACTTACCCAAAGCATACATGTTATTGGTTGATTTAAAACTTGAAACGAACAAAGTTGAAGATGCAAGGTTTTTTGCCACAAATATAGTCAACAACTTTAATGACCCAATTATTAAAGCCCACGGTAAAATATACTTAGCTAAAACCTACACAAAAACAAGAAGTTACAGTAAAGCCATAAATATATTATACGAAATTCTAGCAAAGACAAATGATATTTTGATTGCAACTATAGTGGCTGATGAGTTATTTGATGTTTATATTAAAAATAATAATAAAGAAAAAGCTTATGAGCTCATTAACAAGGTATTGGAAAAGAATATTGATTATTATGCCAATAACAGTTATCTGGCTATTCAAAAAATAAATAAACTGATGTCAGCTGGTATGCCAGAGTTTGCAGTTAAAATTCTAATTGAGCTTATTAATAGAACTGAAAAACTCAATATTCTTGAAGAGTTTAAATTTAAACTGGCTGGAATTTACATGGGAATGTATGAAGGCAGTAACTATTTTTTATTTAAAGCAAAGGAATTATATAAAGACTTAATTAATGACCATCCCGATGGGAATTATGCAGCTAAATCAAAAATCTTCTTGGATGAGATTTTGATGAGAGAAGGAAAACTTGAGCCCCAAGTGCTTGCCTCTAAATATAAAAATTCCTCATCTATGAAACAAAAAGTTCTGATGCAAGAGTTATTGGATGAAATCAAAAATGAAAACTATACACAGTTATTAAAAGCTAAAAAAGTGTATCGAAAAATTTCCAATACCATTGCCCAAAGATTTGGCTATGAAAATGTCAATGAGGTTTTTGATATGGCGCATGTTTTGTTGGTTGAACAATATTTAAACGATGGGCAATGTATTTTACTTAATAAAGCATTACAAGATGTGTCTAGAAAAACTCTTTTGGGACTTATTAAAAATGATGATAGCAGTCAAAAGTTCTTTGATTGTTTAATTGAGGTACCTTTTGAAAAAGGGTATTTAATGACAAAAGATGCATTTTTCAACAGTCGTGATGCAACTTTATATTACAATTTAGAGCGAATGGCATACTCTTTGGGTTTTATTGACGAAGCGTTTAGGTTTTCACTTAAACTTGACATGGTAAATGACAAAAAAGTTGCTTCCAAAGAGTTTTTATCGCGATTTTTGGTATACAGTGCAAAAAATGATCCCATAGAAATGGACCGTTTTTTTAAATATACACTCAATAATGAATCCTATATACAAGACAATGAAAACGACCCTAAGATTATTGATTTATATTACCAATATTATTTATATTTGCTCAAAAATGATCGAAATGTGAAAGCCAATGATATATTAAACAGACTGAATAATAAACAAATTGATTTTAAAGCCAAAATATATTCTCCTTTTGTTGAGTTGGAGTTAACCAAAATTGAAAAAGAAAATAAGAATTTTGACACAGCCATTAAAACGCTCGAAAATTTCTTAAAAAGTAGCAGAAAAGTGAAGAAAGATGACTTAGCCCATGTATATTATGAGTTGTCAAAATTATATGCATTAAACAGTGATGATGTAAAATATGAAAGTGTGATAAGTAAATGTAAAGAGATTAAAAATGCAGGTGAAAGTTTTTATAAAAAGATGTGTGATGAATTGTAAAGTGCTAAAATGATTGATTTAGATGAGTTAATTAACAACATTGATGTTGATAATTTGATTGTTCCTTTTGGAAGAATTAAACATATCAGTTCTACTACTATTGTTGCAAATGGTTTGAGGGTTGCTGTTGGTGATATCGTTAAAATTGAATCAGACCAAAACTTATATAGTGTTCTTGGTATGGTTGCTTCAATCAATAAGGATGATTTTACTGTTGTTCCTTTTTCTTTTATTGAAGGTTTTAGAATCAATGATAAGGTATTTTTACAAAGAGAAGGTTTAAGTGTTAAAACAGGATATGGTTTACTTGGACGTGTTGTAAATGCTTTGGGAGAACCCATTGATGATAAAGGGCGAATTGATAAAATTGAGGATGTCTCAGCCATTAACAAAACTGCTATGCCTGCACTTCAACGAGGAATAATTGACCAAAAGTTTTCTACAGGAGTAAAAGCGGTTGATTCAATGTTAACTTCAGGGAAAGGCCAAAAAGTTGGGATTTTTGCAGGAAGTGGAGTGGGAAAATCAACCTTAATGGGTATGATTGTTAAAGGTTGTGAAGCTCAAATTAAGGTGGTTGCCTTAATTGGGGAAAGAGGGCGTGAAATCCCCGAGTTTATTCACTATAACTTAAATAATAACTTAGAAAATACCATTATAATTGCAGCAACTTCCGATGAGTCGGCGTTGATGAGAAAATATGGAGCTTTTACTGCGATGGCCATTGCGGAGTTTTTTAGAGATAAAGGACATGATGTTCTTTTGATGATGGACTCTGTTACAAGATTTGCTATGGCACAAAGAGAAATTGGTTTAAGCACAGGTGAACCTCCTGTAAGCCGTGGATATCCGCCTTCAGTATTTGCTCTATTACCGCAACTAATGGAGCGGGCAGGTAATAATAAACTTGGTTCAATTACGGCTTTTTTTACGGTATTAGTTGATGGAGATGATATGACAGATCCCATTGCTGATCAAAGTAGGTCAATTTTGGATGGGCATATCGTCTTAACCCGAGAGCTGACAGAACAGGGTTTTTATCCTCCTATTGATTTACTTCAATCAGCATCAAGGGTCATGGATAAAGTTGTGGATAAAGAACACTATAATGGCTTTTTAAAGTTAAAAAGAGTATTATCACTTATAAAGGAAAATGAAGTTTTAATCCGAGTTGGAGCTTATAAATCTGGCATGGACAAAGAACTTGACGATGCATTGGCCAAAAAAGAAAAAATCAGAGTGTTCCTTACTCAAGGTACCTCAGATAGTTTTGCTTACGAACAGATTATAAACCTATTTAGGGAGGTGCTTCATGATTAGTTTAACCGATCAAATGATCTACAGATTAGGTAATCTAAATACTGAACAACAGAGAATAAGTTATCAAATGAGTAGTGGAAAGATTCTTGACAAAGGAAGTGACGACAGCTCGATTTTTGCAAGAGAGTTGTATGTGAATGACAAAGTCAGGACATATGAAGGTCTGCAAACGCAAATTCAAAAAACTACAGCCCAAAACAGTGTATCTGATTCTTCAATTTCTGAAGTTAAAATACTTCTGGATAATATCAAACAAGAGATTGCAAAAGCATTAAACCCAGGAATGGATCCCGCTGATAAAATAGCGTCAGCTGTTAATATTGAAGGTATGAAAGAAAACCTATTGACTCTAATGAATACCAGAGTAAATGGCGAGTATATATTTGCAGGTTCAAATAGTACAGGCTCTCCCTTTTCAAAAGACTCATCTACTGGAAAAATTTCTTATGAGGGAGATGATACGGTAAAATCAATTGCAGTTGAACCAAATACCTATAGGGACAAAGGGGTAAACGGTTTTGATGTTATGTTTTATGACAAAGACATTGGGAATAGTACTGATGACTTGGACTTTACCTTAGATGAGCGAATACTTGATAGTGATGGAAGTGAATGGCACCTCTCTGAAGCAACTACAGGGCACTCACTTACCTTTGATATAGATGATGTAATTAAAGGGACAACAGTGCCTTCTGGCGCTGTTGGTATAGCTGGGAACATTTGGGCACTTTCAGAAGCTACTGAGGGACATCAACTTACTTTTGATGTAAATGACAGCGGTAATATTACTGATAATAATGGCAATACATGGACAGTCTCGGGAGCTACTATTACTGATGGTACAAATTCTATACCAATTACTCTAACTGCAGGTGACATTTATGTTACTGATGTACTTACGACTGCTCATGGTGTTACTAAACTTAGTATTGGCTCAACTCCAACTTTAAGAGAAATCTCTGGAAACGATATGCCAGGTGCTTCAATAGCTGTGACTAACGTTGAAGGAAATAAATATAAAACAACAGAACTATTATCAACAACACTAGATGATGCAGGTGCTACAGTTGCAGGATTAACTACAACAAATGCTGGTTCTTTAACCTTAAGACATTTTGACAATAATGGAACAGTGGTAACTGCTGATACTAAAACACCTGTATCTGTCAGTGCACCAACGGATGCTAGTACAGGACTAATTGTGAGAGAATATAAAGTTGACTCATCGTTAATAAGTACAGGAGAAGAATTTTCTGCTAAACATAATGTTTTTGATGATGTTGATTTAGTAATTAATGCATTAAAAACTAATACCAATGGGACTACGGATAGTACAAATGGGCCAGTAGGATTAGCCGAGACGTTAGGTTTACTTGATAACTCCTATGATGCAGCAAATGTTGCTCATTCAAAATTGGGTGGTAGAAATAAAATTTTTGAATTATCATTGAGTACAGTAAGCTCAAAATTAGTACATTTTAATATTCTGTCTCAACAAGTAGGTGGGGCTGATTTAGGAAAAGTTGCAATGGAAGCAAAAGCATTAGAGCTTACTTTTACAGCACTGTATTCAACTATTACTCAAATGAATAGTTTGTCCTTAGTTAATTTTATCAGATAGTTAATTAGTAATATATGAACATACGAAAGGTATTCTCAAAAGATTTAATTGTTGTTGCTCTATTTGTAGCAATCTTAACCATTATTATCGTTCCTTTGCCAAAGTTTGCATTGGACTTCTTTTTGATAATATCTTTGACCATATCTTTGTTGATTTTACTGATTTCTTTGTATATCCAAAAGCCCTCAGATTTAACCACTTTTCCAACCTTAATCCTAATTTTTGCACTGTTTAGGCTCTCTCTAAACATAGCAACAACAAGATCAATTCTGAGTGAGGGACATAACGGTCCTGAAGCTGTAAGCTCCATTATTGCCTCTTTTGGGGAATTTGTAGTGGGAGGAAATATGGTAATTGGTATTATCATATTTGTAATTCTGGTATTGATTAACTTTATGGTTGTAACCAAAGGGGCCACAAGAGTTGCCGAAGTTACTGCTAGATTTACTCTGGATTCTATGCCTGGGAAACAAATGGCCATTGATGCAGATTTAAATGCAGGTTTCATTGATGACATTGAAGCACAAAAAAGAAGAAAAGAACTGATTTCAGAAGCAAATTTTTACGGTGCTATGGATGGGTCTTCTAAGTTTGTAAAAGGTGATGCCGTTGCTGGTATTATTATTACTTTGGTGAATCTTATTGGTGGATTGTTAATTGGTTTGTTTCAACATGACATGACTGTGGCACAAAGTGGTGAAATATACACTATTTTAACTATTGGTGATGGTTTGGTTGCACAGATCCCTGCTTTGGTTTTGTCAACAGCAGCTGCAATTATCATTACTCGATCTAACATGGATGCTGATACCTTTGCCAATCAATCTATCTCTCAACTGGTCAAAGACAGTAAATCTTTAATTTTAGTAGGTATGGGCCTAGTACTTTTTGCTTTTATCCCTGGTTTTCCTTCTGGAATTTTAGTTGTAATGGGAGTGCTGTTATCAGCTATAGGTTACGTGATTTATATGATTGAAGACAATCAAAATAATGCAGTAACCAACTTCTTTAAACCTCAAGAAGCTAAAAAAGTTCACACAAAAGATTTGGATAAAATCAAAGAAGAAAAAAGATCAAAATCCAAACCCGATGATAAAAAAACCATAGAGACCATAATGAAACTTGAAGTTCTGGAGTTAAAATTGGGAGTTCGTCTTCTAAAGCTGGTTCAAGGAAACTCGGAATTATTAGACAAGATAAGAGGAATACGAAAATCAATCGCTTCTGAACTTGGATTTGTTATTCCTCAAATCAGAATTTCAGATGATGCTAACTTAGCCCCCAACCAATATGAGCTACACTTAAAACGAATCCCTATTGTAGATGGTAGAGTTGAAGTGGGATTACTTTTGGCTATGGGAGGAATAGGAAATTCCACCATCAAAGGTTTAAAAGTCAAGGAACCTGTTTTTAAACTTGATGCCACTTGGATTGGAGAAGAGTTAAAAGAAGAAGCTTTGATGAAAGGGTTTACCGTAGTTGATGCGCCCACCATTATCTCTACACATTTAAGTGAAACCATTAAAAAACATGCAGAAGATATTATCACACGCCAGGATATTGTTGATATCATTGAAGGACTCAAAAAAGATTTCCCAATAGTAGTTGAAGAAGCAATGAAACTCACTTCACATGGTGCACTCTTAAAGGTATGTAAAGACCTGTTACATGAAAAAATCCCTATTGTTGATATGTTAACAGTGATTGAAGCAGTTGCTGATATTGCTGAGTATACTAAAGTTCCAGATGTATTGTTAGAACATGTACGAAGTAAGTTATTTAGACTTATAACTGAGCGATTTAAAGATAAAGACAATGTTTTACATCTGGTTACTATTAAACCGGAACTGGAACAGCAATTTGTAGGAAAGCTACAAGAACAACACGGTGTTACTCAACTGATGCTTAATATTGGGGAGATTAACAATCTTGTTACTAAAACCAAGGAGTTAATTGAACAAATTGAAATTAAAGGTTTCTCCAAAACGGCTATGGTTGTAGATCCTCTTCTTCGAAAAAGATTGTCAGAAATCTTTGAAAAATTTGGCCTACAGGTTGCTGTATTAAGTCATGCGGAGCTTGATGCAAAGGCAAATTTTGCCATTGAGGGTACTTTAGAATTTTAGGTAGATAATGATAAATAAACTTTTTTTTTCACTGCTATTATGTATGTCAGTGGTATATGCTAATGTCTCTTTAAATATTCAAGAGCAATTTTTTGAAGGGGATCCTGTCCTCTTTACTTTTGAGATAAGTGGAAGTGATATACAGCTTCCCATTATCGATCAAATTGAAGGTTTTACAGTAAGTAAAAGTGGGAGTTCTTCTTCTTTATCTATTGTAAATGGGAAAAAAAAACAAAGACTTTTTCAACAGTATAGATTCTTTCCCAATAAAACACTCACTATTCCATCCTTTAAAGTACTAATTGATGGGAATGAATATCTCACTCAAGAAAAAAAACTTAAAAAAATAAAAGTTAAAAAAACACAATCAGAATATATAAGTTATGAACTGTCCTTGTCTCAAAAAACTCTTTATGTGGGAGAACAGACAATATTTACTCTGAAGTTTAAGAGAAGAAGGGATTTTCAAGTATTAAAATTGGGTTTTAATGCACCAACTTTTGATGGCTTTTGGTCAAAACAATATGGGGATGCCAAAGTTTATAACGAAGGTAGTTATGAGGTACAAGAGTTAAAGTATGTACTCTTCCCTCAAAAAAGTGGAAACCTGAACATAAGTGCTCTTAAAATGGATTTAACACTACTGGATGAGAGAAATAATAATATGTCTCTTTTTGGTCCATCAACTCAAATAAAAAGTGTCTATTCCAATGATTTAGAGGTAATAGTAAAACCTTTACCTCAAAATATTTCACTTATTGGAGAATTTGAATTAAAGAATAAGGTGGACAAAATAAAGTTAAAAGCAGGTGAAGCTGTAAACTACGAGATAATTATTGAAGGTAGAGGAAATATTGATGATATTCCCGAACTAAAACTCAAGATAGAAGATGCTACCATTTACGAAAATAAAGCCGTAAAAACCTATAATATTATTGATGATAATCATGGGGGAACTTATAAAAAAACCTACTCCATTGTTGCAAGTGAAGATATCACTATTCCTGCAGTAGTAATAGAATATTTTCACAAGAAGAGTGGAAAGATAAAAGAGCTTAAAACAAAGCAGTATAAAATAAGCGTAGAATCTCCTAGTAGCGAGAAAAAAGCGAATCTAAATGAGATACTAAAAACTTCACCCAGCAAATTAGATAGGATAGAAAAACAAGTAATAAAAATTATTCCAACTTCGGATAATCAGAAAATATATTTCTTTGTGTATGGAGTGTTTTTTGCCTCATTAATATTTGGTTTAATTATATATGTTATAACTAAGAAAAAAAATACTAAGATGCAAGAGTTACCTTTATTAAAAAGAATTAAAGGCTCCAAGTCTCAGCGCATTTTATTAAATATCTTATTACCCTATATAAATAAAGACTCACATTTGGATGAAATAATTTTCACCCTTGATAACAGTGAAAAGATTAATTTAAAAGAGTTGAAAAAAGAGCTTATTCTAATAATTAATAAGATAGAAATAATTAAGGATTAATGATGAAATATATTCTTTATGTACTTTTATTAACTGGATTTGTTTATCCCAGTGAATTTTATGCCAAACTTGAACCTGTGCATACGTATATAGTCAAATCTTCTGTAAACGGAAAGGTTATATACTCTAACTCAGAAGTAGAGGGACATAGCGCTAATAATGATAAAATAGTAGAAATTGACAGTAGTGTTGATCAAATGGAACTTAAACAGATAAATAAAAAAATCAAATTAATCAGCAAAATGATAAATATCGAAAACAAGAATTATAAAAGACTTAAAAAAGTAAGAACCAAATCTGATTTTGACAAAGATGTTCAATTATTAAAGTCTCTAAATTTAGAGTCAAGTAAAGCAGATTTACTTATAAAAAAAGCTCAATTAATCGATTCCATTAAGAAAAAAAGTTTAATTGAATCTAGCCGTTATATTTATAACATCAATGTGAAAAAAGATGATTATGTTACGGCTGGTACAATACTTTACGAGGCAAAAGATTTAAGTAAAGGAAAATTGGAAATTTTTATTCCCATAAATGAAGTTGATTCATTAAAAAATAAAATAATATTTCTAAATGGGAAACAAACGGATATTAAAATAGATAAAATTTATAAAGTTGCTCATTCCAAACATATCTCCTCGTATAAAGTAGATATTATAGTGCCTGCTCCAAAAATATTCTCAAGGTTGGTAAAAATTGAATTCAAATAACACAGTAGCGTGTCCTCTTGATTGCTTTGATGCATGTGAGGCAATATATAAAGACAATAAATGTAAACCAAGTCGAGAGCATACTATTACAAATGGGAAACTGTGCGTGAAGTTTGCCCACTTAATGAAAGAAGAAAATTTAACGAATGCTTCTCATGATGGTGTGGATATACCACTAAACAGTGCCTTGGAAATATTAACTGAGAAGTTAAAAGAAAGCCAGAATTCAAAAGTACTATACACTAAAGGTGCAGGTAATATTGGGGTTATGCAAGGTACACCAAAAGCATTCTTCTCAAAATATGGGGCAACTTTTACACAAGGTGGCATTTGCGATGAGATTGGAGATGCAGGTTTAACACAGGGTAGAGGTCATAATGTAAACCCTCCTTTGCAAAATCTCATTGATGCAGATATTATCATATGCTGGGGTAGAAATTTTAGTATTACCTCTCCACATATGTATGAAAAAGTAAAAAATAAAACCTTTATTACTATAGACCCCATACAAACGGATATGGCAAAGAAATCCGATTTACACCTTCAGATAAATCCAAAAACAGACCATGAATTGGCTCTGTTATTGACTCGTTTTGCTTATATGGATGACATGGATGATGAAAGCTCATATTCTCAATATGCTACGGGTGCTGACTGGTTTGTAGATTTGGCAAAAAGTAGACCTTTGGTATCTTATGAAGCTACGACTGGGGTAAAACTAAGTAAAGTTGTAAAATTTATGGAGCTGATTAAAGACAAAAAAGTTGCAATAATGCTGGGACTTGGAGTGCAAAAATATTATGAAGGCGCGCAAATAATTAGAGCTATTGACTCATTTGCTGCTTATATTGGAGTTCATAATAAAAGTGCTGGGGGAGTCTGGTATCTAGCCGATGCTGCCTATGGATATGAAAAACAATTTGAAACTAAGGCAAAAAATTATGTTGATATTACAAATGTAGATTTTAGCTCTTATGAGTTAGTTTTTATACAAGGGGCAAACCCCGTTGTAAGTATTCCAAATTCAAAAAACGTTATTGAAGGATTGAAAAATACTTTTGTTGTTTATTTTGGTACAACGTATAATGATACCTGTGAGTACGCCAATTTGATAATACCCTCATGTGATTTTTTAAGGAAGCAAGATGTGAGGCTCTCCTATGGCCATGAAAATAAAGCCATATCTTATGCCGTAAGAGAAAAAATGGAAAATACTCTCAGTGAGTATGAACTCAGCAACTTTTTGTTAAATAAATTTGACTATGAAGTATTAAAAGCGGAAGAGGAAATTTTTGATTATTACAAAAATACAAGACCTATCTTACCCAAAATAGAATCCTTTGAATTTATTGAAGAGTTAGATATTGAAGCTTTATATGAAAAAATCAAGCAAAACCAGTTTTATTTAATCACCTCAAAGAGAAAAAATTCATTAAATTCTCAATTTAAAGTGGATAATAACGTATACTTACATCCCCTCTCAGGTTATGAGCAGAACCAAGAAGTGATATTAAAAACAGAGTATGGAGAAGCAAATTTTGAAGTTAAACTGAGTGAGGATATAAAAGAAAATTGTATTCTTATCCATGCAGGTGCAAAAAAAGGTAATTATTTAACTCCTTTAAAAAGTGATGAAGTAGCTTCCAGTGCTATATTTCAAGATGTAATAGTATCCATTGAATTACCGTGAACTTCTAATAACGTATCCCACTATTAGAAAACTCTCAATAGTGCAATTTATTGCATATTTTGGTGCCTGGTTTTCTAATGTGGCTATTTATTCAATGTTGGTTGAGTTTGAAGCCTCCTCCTTTTTAATTGCATGTGTCACAGCTATCCATTTTCTGCCAGCAGTCTTAATGGCCCCTTTTAGTGGAGCCATCATCGATAGAATAAATTTAAAGTCTTTAATGGTGGTATTACTGTGCACAGAGCTCTGCATGACTTTGTTATTTCTAACAGTAACCTCTATTAATGATGTATGGTTTCTAATGATACTGATTTTTGTACGAATGGCAGCTGCATCCATGTTCTTTTCAGCTGAAATGACACTTATCCCCAAATTAATTGATGGAGAAGCGCTTCAAAAAGCCAATGAAATCCACTCTATTATATGGTCCTTTACCTATGCTGCTGGAATGGCAGCCAGCGGAGTAATTGTTAATTTTTGGGGTGTGAAAGTGGCATTTATTATTGATGCATCTTTTTTTATCTTTGCACTTCTTGCACTGTTTACTATACATTTTGAAGTTGAAATTCATGAAAATAAAGAAAAAATCTTTACTATGATAAAAGAGGGTTTTTTATATCTTAAAGAAAACAAAGTGATTTTACACCTAATTTTGCTGCACAGTTCTGTTGGATTAACGGCTTTTGATACTCTTGTTACCCTTCTTGCAGATTATAATTATAAATTTGTAATTGCTGTTCCTCTTGCCATTGGAATTTCTAATGCAGTAAGAGCTTTTGCTTTAATGATAGGTCCTTTTTTTATTGGCAACAGAATAAATAAACAAAACCTTCACTACCTGCTTATTCTACAAGGTGTTTGTATTATTGCTTGGGCTTTGTTTCAACACAATTTTTACTTGGCCTTAGTAGGTCTTTTTTTATCTGGATTTACAACAACAACTTTGTGGTCCTATACCTATGCCCTGTTGCAACAAAAAATAGAACCAAAATATATGGGAAGAGTCATCGCTTATAATGACATGATTTTTATGTTGGCCAATATTATAACGACACTTTTTATTGGTTTAATGGCCAACTTAATTTCCCTTGATATAATTACCATCTTAATTGCATGCGCATTTTTTGCAACGGCATTTTATTACACAAGGATTAAAGAATGGATATAGAAAAAAAAGTTTTTTTACTGGCAATTTACAAAAAAAAAGAAGATGAATCTCTTACTGATGTAATAGCACAAATGGAAGAGGCAAAAGTTTTTTCATTTAAAGAAGGAAAGAGATTATTAAAAGAGTTTAAAAGTGAAAAACTTCTCATTGATAATATTCTTTCATTTGCAGGAACGGCTATTGCCAAATCTGCTGAGCAAGAATTTAAAATTTAGTGATGCCAATACAACACTAAATTTTCTCTAAATACTCTATTTCGTTAAAATACTGCTTATAAAAGGGCAGTGTGACTTTGTCAAAATCCTCTTTGTGCTTATATAAGTTGATTAGCCATGTATAGTCTAAATCTCTATTTTTTAAAGCCTCTTGAGATAATAAGGTATCATTAATGCTACCCAGATTACTGGGAACGATTAAAATGGGGTAGGCTTTAAATATTGTAATCATATCAATAATAAAGAGATTTTTTTCAATGGGTACCAGCAAACCCCCAGCCCCCTCAATTATCAATACATCACAAAATTGTTCTAAATATTTTTTCTTTTCTTTTAAGAACCCAATATCAATTTGGATATCACCTTTTGCAATAAAGGGCGCAGCGGGTAATTCAAACTGATAAGGTACTACATCATTGATGCTTACATGTGAAAAGTTTGGATTGAGTACTTTTGTTAATTCTAACATAGAACTACCATCAGGAGGAAGATCTGAAACTCCTGTCTCAAAAGGTTTGAAGTATCCTACTTTATAACCATCATTTGCCAGTTTTAACAGTATCTTTTCGCAAGCATAGGTTTTACCTACATCAGTATTTGTAGCTGTTACAAAAAGGCTTGGGTTTTTTTTTATATCTATATCTTTAAACATTGTAATTACTTTTTTTGCTATAATTATATTAAAGTTAAATATATATATTATTAAATATACATAGTATGTATTAAAATTTGTGAAAAAGGTAAAAACTTGGCAAATCAAAATGAATATGATTTAGAGTTAGATGAAGAGTTAGAACTAGAAGAACCTAAAAAATATAAAGTGTTTTTACTTAATGACGATTACTCAACTATGGATTTTG
>Ga0209707_1001173_pt1 | contig 15021 bp, 12 predicted proteins | sample EN4Hudsemesocosm_FD_184630 | JGI IMG/M metagenome (GOLD analysis project Ga0209707, IMG submission 184630) | Methane-oxidizing microbial communities from mesocosms in the Hudson Canyon - EN4B Hudson Canyon (SPAdes) (version 2) | ecosystem: Environmental > Aquatic > Marine > Cold seeps | place... | reverse complement strand
AGTATGCTGCAATAAAAGCAGGTTTAATACATCTCACAAAATATATGGCTAAATATTTTAAAGGAATGAATATTAGAGTTAACACCTTAAGCCCAGGTGGTATTTTAGATAGTCAGCCGGAATCATTTTTAAAAGAATATAAGAAAAAATGTTTGAATAAGGGAATGCTGGATAAAGAAGATTTAAAAGGTACTTTAGTTTATTTGTTAAGTGATATGAGTAAATTTGTTAATGGGCAAAATATTGTAGTTGATGATGGTTTTTCTTTATAATTAATTGAATACACAAACAAGTAGTAGCGAATGAAAAAAAAATTTATTTACTTAACATATGAAATCTTTAGAAGAGAGTTTGACTCAAAAATATTAATGGCTATTATCGCTGCAACCAGAGGTTACCATGTTGTTCTGGGAGATCTTAGGGAGGATATTGATTTTAATCTACCTGAGGGATTTTATTTTCACAAAGACCATGGGGTTGGTGCAGATAAAAGGTTTAAGCGATGGAAAAAAAATAATGCAATTATCGGTTCATTAGATGAAGAAGGGCTAATTACAGGCAACCTTGATTGGTATCAAAGGGTAAGAATTAACAAAGTAGCATTGGATTTGAGTGACTTTGTTTTTCTTTGGGGAAAGCATCAAAGAAGCTTATTTAATGAAAATACTTTAATTGATGATAATTTTGTTGTTACTGGGCACCCTAGGTTCGACCTTCTAAAGAGAGAAGATTTCAGTGTAAATAAAGTTACTAAAATATTAGTTAATACACGATTTACTAAAGCTAATCCTATGGGAACGTTTGATCATTTAGTAAATGTGTGGAAGAAATCTGGTTATATAAATTCTTTAGATGAAGAAAATGCTTTAATTGAAGAACGAGATAAAGAAAAGTTTATTCTAGATGAATTTCACCATTTTATTAACTCTTCTCTGAAGGAGACAAGTGAAGTAAAGATAACACTAAGATGCCACCCTGCAGAATCTGAAGAATACTATAAAGAATTATATAAAAATGAGCCTAGGGTTATTGTTGATAGAGATACTCCTCTTTTTCAGCAATTAAGAAATTCTGATGTGGTTTTACATGATGGTTGTACTACAGGTATAGAAGCTGCGAGTTTGGGGGTGCCGGTTGTTGGATTAAGGCCGAAAATAGAAAATTATGATTATGGTGAGTTTGCTAATCAATTCAGTTTAAATTTTGAATCTCACCAAGCTCTACATCAATATATTTTTAATGACTTCAACATGGTTGATTTTTCTCAATTATATGATCAAGTTAGTCATAGTACATTAGAGATGATTAATAATTGGAAAGGAGGGGGAGCCATAAATAAGATTTTAGATACTATCTCTCAAGTCGAATTAAAACTTGTTGATATTCATGAGCTTATGAAGGTAAAAGAAAAAGTTATTATTAAGAAACTTTTATTGAAAAATTATTATAAAGTGATTGGTCGATTATTAGGTGTTAAAATTTCTTCTTTAGGGGTAAAGAAACTCGGGTTGTACCTTAATGAATTAAAAATGGTTGAAGAGTTATCTCCTGAGGTATCAATCAAAGAAATTAAAGAAAGGGTGTCTATGATACTTAATATTTGCAATTTGAAATTCAAAACTGATGACTTTATTTTTCATAAATTATCTAATAAATCAGTAATAATTTCACTTAGATGATAGGTTTATAATTTTTTGGGATTAATGTTTCAAATAATTTTTTATATCAAAAAAATAGACTCTTTATGCTTACGAAATTTTTTAACATATCATTAAGATTAGCAAATATAGGAATAAGGTTTCTATTAACTATCTATATAGCAAAGTTTTTTTCTATAGAAGATCTCGGTATTTATGGTCTTCTTATCGCAGGGGTCTCATTTGCAATTTATCCTCTCGGCTTTGAATTTTATACCTACAGCACAAGGGAATTAATAAATACAGATAAAGCTAAATGGGGGGCTAAGTTATGTACTCAACTTTTTTTCCATTTATTTTTGTACATGTTATTTCTTCCCATTTATTTTTTCATAATACAAAATACTAGTCTTAATGACTTTGTATTATATTTTATATTATTAGTAATTTTGGAACATGCAAATCAAGAGTTATTTAGATATCACATTATCGAAAACGATCAACTAATTGGGAGTTGTAATGTATTTATTCGGCAAGGTATCTGGGGATTAGCATTTTTGCCAATTTCATTTGTATGGGAAGAATATAGAAATATTAATTCGTTGTTATTATTTTGGGCTATAGGTCAGTGCATTGCATTAGTGTTTTCATTACTAAACTTTATTTTAAAATCAAAAATAAAATTTATTATTGACTTTAATTGGCCTTGGTTGAAAGCCTCATTCCGTACTATTTTGCCACTGTTTATAGCTACAATCTCTTTGAGAGCCTTAGGGAGTTTAGATAGATTCTTATTTGAACATTATGGTGAAGCAGCACAATTGTCTGCATATGTATTTTACATTGCACTAGCGTCACTAGTTTTTACAATTGCAGATGCAGGGGTTTTCTCTTTTCGTTATCCTGAATTGATAAAAGCGCTTAATGAATCTGAAAAAGCATATTTTAGTGTGTTGAAGTCTATGTCTATACAAGTTTTATTTTGTTGTTTTATATCATCAACTTTAATCATGACCTTAAGTTCATGGGTGGTGGAATGGATAGGTAATGTAGCAATTATCGAGTACTCTAACATGTTAATCATTTTATTAATCGCAAAGAATATTCAAGTTTTAAGCATGATTCCGCACTATGGGATGTATGCACAAAAATTAGATCGAAAAATAATGAGTATCAATGTGTTAAGTTTTTTAGTGTTTATTTTGTTTGTTATTAGTTTTAATAGTTTGGGGGCAATCTATTCAATACCTCTTGGTCTTTGTTTGGCTTTTCTTACTATGTTTTTATTAAAAACGTTCTACTGTATTATCAATATAGATAATACTATGGTTAACAATGAGGCTAAAGTTATATGCAAATAATTTTACTCATCATGCTAATTATTTGTTTTATCTCTTTACCAAAAAAAGCCCTACCTGCACGTTTTCTGTGCTGTATTATTATGTTTTCCGTTTTGGCTTCATTACTTTTACCAACAGTTGTCGATTTTTTTAGCTTTTCTGGGCTTGGGTACTTTATGTATACTGGGTTGGTTTTAAGTGTTTTTTTATATTCACTTGGTGATTATATAACGGTAAAAAAATCTATTTTGGATTTAAACAAGGCTCAAAATTTCTTTGTTTTAATCATAATAATTTTAGGTCTTATTTGTTTCCTTATAAATGTATATATTGTATATAGCACTATGACCCATTTTTTAGCAGGGGACTTCTCTGTAGTAGAGTTTAAAAATGGCGGGGATACACAATTAAAATTAAGTGCTTTTGTAAGCCCTATATTGCTAACCTACACTAACTATTTTTCTTCATTAGGTTTTTTAGGGCTAGGGTTGCATTTTTACTTTTTAGTAAAAGGAAAGTCAGATTGGTTAGTCGCTGCAATGTTTATAGTTTCCTTAAACTTACCTCTAAGTGGTTTGCAGGCTCTTTCTCGTGCGTTTACTGTTCTCTATTTGTTTCAATATGTTTTTTTATTTTTATTCGTGAAAGATGTAATGCCGGTGCCATTTAAAAAGTTAGTTTATAGAGCGGGCTCAATCGCCTTTTTATTAATACTAATTTTATTTTTTGTAATATCTTACAATCGCTTTAGTGGCGAGAGTGGGCATTATACTATTCCTGATGGTAGCTTGATCACCGACCCCCTATTCTTTTCAACACTGGATTATTTCTCACAATGGTTACGAAATGGCTTTGTAACTTTTGAGTTGTTTGATTTAAATAAATTTTGGGGAGCAAAAACTTTCAGTACAACTATTGATAGATTTCAATCATTACTAGGATATAGTTCAAAAACCTATGTTGAATTACGCTATGCAACTTTAGGCACATATGCTTCAAAATTTAACGGTATTGTTTCAACACTTGTTTATGATTTGACTCATGTAGGTGTGATTCTATTTCTTATGATTAATGCGTTTTTTATCAAATTATTTTCGTCGAATAAGTCATTGTTTTTGGAGCCAAAAACAATAATTATGTTGCCGTTTTTTTTTAGTATTCCATCAATGTTTTTTACTAATAATTTCGGTGTTTATTTAAGCATTCAATTAGGTTTTGTGTATGCGGTTGTTTTTATTTTATTGTCGAAAATAAAAATATATTCCTTAAAAAAATGATATATTTGCGAAATGATTCAGCATACCCTTATTTCAAGTTACCAAGGACTATCTATAATGAAACGTTATCTAGTTTTAGTCTAAAATGTATATAAGCACCGGAGAATAGAGCAAATGTCAAAAGTAAAGATATTGGATTGTACTCTCAGGGATGGTGGTTATTATAATCTGTGGGATTTTGATGAGAATGTTGTACAAGCATACTTGAAGGCGATAGCTAATGCTGGAATTGATTATGTAGAGTTAGGTTTACGTAGCTTTCCTAAAAATGGATTTGTTGGTGGCTTTGCATATTCTTTAGACTGTTTTCTTGAAAGGTTAAATTTGCCTGAAGGTCCCATATATGGAGTTATGGTTGACGCAAAAACTATTTTAGAATCAAATTTATCAATTAAAGATGCCATTAACGCGTTATTTTCAGACTCTTCAGATAGCAAAATTAATCTAGTGAGAATAGCTGCTCATTTTCATGAAGTTGAAGCATCAGGTGAAATTGTAAAAATACTGAAAGAAAAAGGGTATATGGTTGGGTTTAATCTGATGCAGTCAGGTGGGAAATCTGAAGAATTAATTATTGAAAAAGCTAGGATAGCAAATTCTTGGCAGTGTTTAGATGTTCTATATTTTGCAGATTCTCTAGGTAATATGGATGCAACAGAAGTTGTACGAATTATTACGGCTTTAAAAACACAGTGGCACGGTGAAATGGGTATTCATACGCATGATAATATGGCAAAAGCCATTGAAAACACTCTTGTTGCAAAGGATAACGGAGTTAAATGGCTTGATGTTACAGTAACAGGGATGGGGAGAGGTGCGGGCAATGCTCAAACTGAAAAGCTGTTGGCTATTTTTTCTGAAATGGGTGGTTATCATTATTCCCCAACGCCTATTTATGACTTGGTTATTAGGTATTTTGAACCGTTGCAGAAAAAACACGGTTGGGGTAGTAGTTTGCTTTATTTTTTAGGAGCTCAAAATGATGTTCATCCTACTTATGTTCAAAAGTTACTATCAGATTCACATTATGGAGCCGATGAGATTGTCGGTGCTATAGGCTATTTAAGTGAATTAGCAGGTACCTCATTATTTAAAGGTGAAGTTTTAAGTCATGCATTAAGTTTTAATACTTCAAAGTCGGCGGTTTCAGGCAATGATGAGGTAAAGGGGCTCTTTGATGATAAAGAAGTGCTTATTCTTGGTTCGGGGGATAGTGTGTCTAAATATCTTTCAGAAATAGAAGCTTATATTTCTGAAGTATCTCCAATTGTAATAGCTATTAACATTGAACATCAATTATCTCCTGATTATGTTGATTATTATTGTATATCTCACAATAATAAGTTTTTAGCTGAAAAAAATCTTTATACAAATATTGAGAAGCCAATAATTTTACCTAAACACTTATTTTCGCCTTCTGAGTTAGAACTATTAACTGATGATTTTTTAGATTTTGGTTTAGAAGTTGAAAGCGGTGTCTTTAGAGTAAATAATACTTTTTGTGTTTTACCCTTTGAACTAACTATTGGTTATGCTTTAGCCGTCGTTGCAAACTCAAAAACAAAATGTGTTAATTTAGTTGGTTTTGATGGATATGAGCCCGGTGATGTTAGGCAGATTGAAATGATAGAATTATTAAATTTAATTAACCAAGATAAAGTATTCAATTATTTTCAAGCGTTAACTCCAACAACTTACCCTATAAAAAAAGCGTCAATCTATGCAAGATCTAACTAATTATAATACTTTTATATTTGACTGTGATGGTGTGATTTTAGATTCTAATAAATTGAAAATTTCTGCAATGTATTGCACATTAGTAGAATTGAAATTTTGCGATGAAGAAATAGATAAATGTGTAAATTATTTTTCAAATAACTTTGGGAAATCTAGATTTCACCACGTTAAACAATTTATAATGGAATTTCTTACTGTTAAGTTAGAAGATCAGGTATGTGTAGAAAAAAATATTTTAGAGCTGTATTCTGAAAAATGTAAACTTTTGTATATTAAAGCTGAAATTACCCCCGGTTTTATAGACTTTATATCTAGACTTAAAGGGCGAAAATTTGTTGCTAGTGGTTCTGAGCAAAATGAACTGAGAGAAGTTTTTAAAATTAGAAAATTGGATGTTTTATTTGATGGCGTTTTTGGTTCTCCCACAGCCAAAAATACAATTGTAAAGAATATTCTTTCCACAATCCCTAAAGCAACAAGTTTGATGTTCGGTGATGCGATTTCAGATTTAGAAGCTGCAAAAAGTAATTCAATAGATTTCGTTGCTTATTTACCTTACTCAAATGTAGTTTATGAGTTATCTGAAAAAGCTGCTGTTTTTGGCTATAAATCTATCAACCAATGGACAGAACTATAATTTTTATAGTTGTTCAACTTAATTATATTTTAAGGTAATTACAATGACTTTAAGTTACGCAATAGTTATACCTGCGAGGTATAAGTCATCAAGGTTTCTAGGGAAACCTTTAGTTGACTTATGTGGTAAACCAATGATTCAGCATGTTTGGGAACGTTGTTGCATAGCAACAGAAAAAGAAAATGTCTTTATTGCTACTGATGATATAGATATTTCCAAAGTTTGTGCGGGATTTGGTGCTAAAGTGATTTTTACTTCCGAAACATGTAAAACAGGTACTGATAGGGTAGCTGAAGCTAACCTAGAACTTGATGTTGATTTTGTAATAAACGTTCAAGGTGATGAGCCATTAATAAACCCAGAAGATATTAAGGGTGTACTGAAAGCATACATAGAAAACCCTACTAAAATAATTAATGCAATGTGTAAAATAACTTCAGCAGAAGAGTATAACTCATTTACCATACCTAAAGTAGTGACTACTCTGTCTGGGGATTTATTGTATATGAGTCGTTCTCCAATACCAGGTAATAAAGATAGTGTATTTAACTTTGCTTACAAGCAAGTGTGTATCTACGCTTTTAGCCGTGAGCACTTAGCCTTTTTTTCGTCAATTAGAGAAAAAACTCCATTGGAGTCATCAGAAGACATAGAAATATTGAGGTTTTTAGAGAACGGTATTAAGGTTCAAATGTTAGAAGTATCACAAGGTAATTTAGCGGTTGATGTTCCAAGTGATGCTCTTAAAGTAATTGAACGATTACAAGAAATCAATGATTTAAAATTGACATAAAAAAAGGTGGGTTAATGTTTTGTTAAAAATTAATGATGAAGGGGTGTTGTTTGAGATAAACGGTAAAGGTGAAAAGGAAGTTAGTTTTGAAAGTGTTTCATCTGATAAGTTTATTAAAAATTTGGGTACTGAGATAAGTGAGACTTATTCTTGCTCACACTATTCAAATGAAATTTTTCTTCTGTTTATTTTAAAGCAAAAAGAATGGCAACAACAACTGGGTAATATTGAATTAGAACATGTTTCGGTTTCAAAGGGGGGGTTATATAATACCTTATGGCGAAATACAGTTAATAAACATTATAAAATGCCATCAATGTTTTTACTTATTGATAATGTTCAAAGTGCCCTTATGGTTTTTATTTCCTTTTTTATAGTACTTTGTGGAAGTGTTTCATTAATACCATACCTAATTTATAGGTGCTTCTTTGAAGGAATAAATGAAGTAATAAGTAATAAATTAGCAATAGTAAGATCACCTGCAACTTATTCAAAATTACACAAGGTTGCCCAAACGGAAGGCATTAATTTGTATTCAGAAGATTTAATATATAAAAATAAATCTTTGTTATCTATGTTCACTCTTGTACCTTTGAGTAAAGTATTTAGTCGCATTTTTTTGATACCTTATATTACAATTAAAGACTTTTTCCACATTGTGAGGGAGGCTAAGCTCACAATTGGTTTTTCTTTTCTTGGGTATATCACTTGGTATTTCCAAAAAAGGATATTAATAAAAGTATTGTATCAGGTTGTTTTTGAAGGTATTTGCTCTCAAAAATCAGGTGGTATTATTTATACTGGAAATAAAGATGATAGGTTTGCAATGCTAGAATATAGTGTATGCAAAAAAAATGATATAGATATCCAATGTATCCCTCACGGTTTAGAGTATTCCTTCAAATTGCCATCAGGACTTGTTGGTAATAAATTTTTCTCTACTAGTCGTTTAGCTTCAAATTATTTAAATAATCTGTATGGAACTAAAAAATTTATTTATGACGAAAATTTAATTCGACAGTTGTACAGCAATATGTCAGTTAATAATAGTGTGAAAAAAATAGTTTATTTTTCAGAGTCTAGAGATACGCATATTAATATAGCTATAGTGAAAATATTACAAGAATTAAAAGTTCCTTTTTGTATCAAACTTCATCCTAAAGACTCAGAAAAAAATTATATGAGTTTAGATGAACCAGTTGACTTCATAGAAGATTATCAGAAAGCAATTTCGAATAGCCTTTGTATTGCTAGAAAGTCTACTGTTCTTATTGAGGCTTTATATAATAATTCAAAACCAATAGCATTCCTTATATCATCAAAAGATAAATATTATACAGAACATGTATTCTTATCATTAAAAACTGAAACGATAGAAAAAGTATACGATAAAAGTGGTTTGCTAATGATCATTAATAAATATTTACTTTAAAAATTTCGAGATATTGAATATGTAGTATAGGGATAATAGTGATTTTCATTTGTTAATTTGAATATGGTTAAAGTTAATTCGTTGGTAGTTATAAAAAAATTAGCAAATTAAATAGCATGTAATAAAAATCAGGTGTTTTTAAACGACCTGAATATTTTAACTTTAAGGTAGAAAAATCGTGTTTAAAAATAAAGTTTTATTAATTACTGGTGGTACAGGTTCATTCGGTAATGCTGTCCTTAGAAGGTTTCTTGATAGTGACATTAAGGAAATACGAATATTCTCTCGTGATGAAAAAAAACAAGATGATATGCGTAAAAACTTTAACTCAAGTAAATTAAAGTTTTATATTGGCGATGTACGTGATTATCAAAGCGTATCTAATTGCATGCGTGGAGTTGATTTTATTTTTCACGCAGCTGCACTTAAGCAAGTCCCTTCTTGTGAATTTTACCCATTAGAAGCGGTTAAAACCAATGTGTTAGGTACAGAAAATGTACTTGAAGCTGCAATGAATCACGGTGTGCAAAAAGTAGTTTGTTTAAGTACAGATAAGGCTGTATACCCTATTAATGCAATGGGTATTTCCAAGGCGATGATGGAAAAGGTGATGGTGGCCAAATCGCGCAATGTGGATGATACTAAAACTGTTATTTGCGGCACCCGTTATGGTAATGTGATGGCTTCTCGGGGGTCGGTGATCCCATTGTTTATTGAGCAAATTAGAGCCAACAATCCTTTAACTATCACTGATCCTAATATGACGCGGTTTATGATGACGCTGGCTGATGCGGTGGATCTAGTTTTATATGCGTTTGAGCATGGAAGTAATGGTGATATTTTTGTCCAAAAGTCACCTGCCGCAACGATTGAAGTGTTGGCTAAGGCTTTGACCCGCCTTATGGATAAACCTGATTTTCCTATTAATGTTATTGGTACACGCCATGGTGAAAAGTTGTATGAAGCCCTCTTAAGTCGTGAAGAAATGGCCTGTGCCGAAGATAGAGGGGATTATTTTAGAGTTCCTCCAGATTTACGTGATTTGAATTATGCTAAATTTGTAGAGGTGGGTGAGGAGAAAATATCTCATATGGAAGACTACAATTCTCACAATACTGAAAGGTTGGATGTTGAAGGTATGAAAAAATTGTTATTAAAACTTGAGTTTATGCAGGCGATTGCGCGTGGTGAACTAGTCGTTCCTGAGGAGTAATGATGAGAGTTTTGATTACAGGCGCTAATGGCTTTGTTGGAAAAAATGTAAGTGTTCGTTTAACTGAACGTGAAGATGTGGAGGTGGTTAGCTTTACCCGCGATCATGCTATCGATGAATTGCCAAAGTTAATTAACGGTGTAGATTTCGTTTTTCATTTGGCTGGGGTTAATCGACCTGATAATGATAAAGAATTTAAATTGGGTAATACAGACTTAACTACGGCATTATGTGTGGCGATTGAAGCATCTGGAAGAACAATTCCCGTTATTTATAGCTCGTCCATTCAAGCAGAGTTAGGTAATCCCTATGGTGAAAGTAAGCTGGCTGCTGAGCAGGCTCTTTTAGATTTTTCTGAACGAGCAGGTAACCCTGTTTATATTTCCCGGTTACCAAATGTATTTGGTAAGTGGTGTAAGCCTAATTACAATTCTGCAGTTGCTACTTTTTGTTATAACATTGCACATGATTTACCCGTACAAATTAATGATCCTTCGGCTGTCATTCGGCTTGTTTATGTGGATGACGTGGTTAATAGATTTATATCAATTATGGAGGGTGCAATCACAAAAGAGGCTTATTGTGATGTTGATCCGATTTATGAAATTACGGTCGGTGATTTAGTAGAAAAAATTAATACATTTAAATTGAGCCGAGAAAATTTAATTACTGAACGGGTTGGTACAGGTTTAGATAGGGCTTTGCATTCTACTTATTTAAGTTATTTGTCTCCTGAAGATTTTTCGTACACCTTAACAAAGCATGGTGATGAGCGTGGCGTGTTTGTTGAAATGCTGAAAACTAAAGACAGTGGACAGTTTTCATATTTTACTGCGCACCCAGGTATTACCCGTGGTGGGCATTATCACCATTCGAAGACTGAAAAGTTTTTGGTGATAAAGGGGGAGGCTTTATTTAAGTTTCGCAATATTATCTCTGATGAGTTTTATGAGCTGAAAACATCTGGTGATAACCCTACTGTAGTGGAAACTGTACCTGGATGGACGCACGATATTACCAATATAGGGTGTGATGAAATGCTGGTGATGCTGTGGGCAAATGAGATGTTTGATCGTGATTTCCCTGATACTTACGCAAAACCGCTTTAAGGATTGAAATGAAAAAGTTAAAAGTAGTGACAGTGGTTGGTACGCGCCCTGAAATTATTCGATTATCAAGAGTGATGGCGAAGTTAGACGAGCATTGTGAGCATGTGTTGGTACATACTGGGCAAAACTATGATTACGAATTGAATGAAATTTTCTTTAATGATTTAGGTATTCGAAAACCTGATTATTTTTTGGGTGCAGCAGGTCAAAGTGGTGCTGAAACTATTGGTAATGTCATTATTGCGGTTGATAAAGTACTGGCTGAAGTTGAGCCTGAAGCTTTATTAGTGCTGGGTGATACCAATAGTTGCATGGCGGTATTGCCTGCTAAACGTCGAAAAATTCCGACATTTCATATGGAAGCTGGTAACCGATGTTTTGATCAGCGGGTGCCGGAAGAAATTAATCGCCGCATAGTTGATCACATGGCGGATATCAATCTAACTTACAGTAGCATTGCACGAGATTATCTTTTGCGTGAAGGATTGCCTGCGGATATGGTGATTAAAACAGGTAGCCCTATGTTTGAGGTGTTGAATTGTTATCGTGAAGGTATTGAGGCTAGTGATGTGCTTGAGAGACTGGGTTTAGTAAAGCATCAGTTTTTTGTGGTGAGCGCTCATCGTGAAGAAAACGTCGATTCCGATAAAAACTTTTTGAATTTAGTAGAAACGCTTAATACGATTGCCGAAACCTATCAATTACCTGTTATCGTTTCCACGCATCCACGCACTCAAAAGCGGATAGATTCGATGGGGGTAGAGTTTAATCCATTGGTTCAATTGTTAAAGCCGCTTGGTTTTAAAGATTATAACCAGCTGCAATTATCAGCCAGAGCATCTTTATCGGATAGCGGCACCATCAATGAAGAATCATCAATCATGAACTTTCCAGCGTTAAATCTACGTGAAGCGCATGAACGTCCAGAGGGAATGGAAGAAACCTCGGTGATGATGGTCGGTCTTGGTGTTGAAAGAGTGATGCAGGCATTGGCAATTATAGAAAACCAACCGAGAGATGGAGAGCGATTATTACGGCAAGTTGCTGATTATTCTATGCCGAATGTGTCAGATAAAATAGTGCGTATTATTCATAGTTATACCGACTATGTGAACCGTGTCGTTTGGAAAAAATATTGATTCATGCGCATTCTTGTCGTTTCTCAATATTTTTGGCCTGAAAATTTCCGTATTAATGATTTGTGTGCTGAGTTAGTCAGTCGGGGACATGAAGTCACCGCGCTAACGGGTAAGCCAAATTATCCTGATGGTGAGGTGTTTTCTAACTTTCGTAGTAATCCTGATGCTTTTAATGAGTATGAAGGATGCCAAGTTGTTCGGGTTCCAATGGTTGCTAGGGGGAAAGGCAGTTCAGTTAAGTTACTAATGAATTATTTTTCCTATTTTGTATCTGCTTCATTGGTCGGCAGTTGGAAGTTGAGAGGTCGATTGTTTGATGTGATTTTTGTGTTTGAGCCTTCGCCAGTGACAGTCTGCCTGCCGGCTATTTTTCTAAAAAAGTTAAAAAAAGCGCCCGTAGTATTTTGGGTTTTAGATTTATGGCCAGAAACGCTTGAGGCAGTTGGAGTGGTTAAATCAAAAGCTATTTTAGCTTTGGTGGGTAGTCTGGTTGCCTTTATCTATAATCGTTGTGATCTGGTGTTGGGGCAATCTAAGGCTTTTTATGATGGAATTGCAAATTACTGTACAGATAAAACTAAAATAAAGTACTTTCCTAGTTGGTCTGAGAGTGTGTTTTTAGATGAGACAGCACCGACTATCGCTGAGCTTAATAAATGCGAAGGTTTTTTTAAAATACTGTTTGCAGGTAACGTTGGGGATGCTCAGGATTTTCAATCAATTCTTCAAGCTGCTAAGATATTAAAAGCTAAACAAATAAAAACCAAGTTCTTTATAGTGGGCGATGGACGGGCTTACGAGTGGGTAAAGTCAGAAATTAGTAAGCAAAATCTGGAAAATTATATTCATCTATTAGGTCGTCATCCACTTGAGCTTATGCCATCCTTTTATTCATCCGCTGATGCATTATTAGTTACATTACAAGAAAGTCCCGTTTTCGCTATGACTATTCCAGGTAAAGTTCAATCGTATATGGCTGCTGGTAAGCCTATCTTGACCATGTTATCAGGTGAAGGCTCACGTATTATTGATGAGGCTGGGTGCGGCTATACAGCAAAGTCAGGTGATTACGAGCAACTTTCAGGAAATATTATTGCAATGTCTGAATTAAATAGAGATGAATTAGTAGAGTTGGGGGATAACGCAAAGCTTTATGCTCAAACTGAATTTAATAGAGATAAATTGATTTCGCAGTTAGAAGAATGGTTTGTTGAACTATGTGAGAAAAAACAAAATAAAAACGCAGTGAGGAAACAATTTTGATCTTAGTTACTGGCGCAACAGGGTTTGTCGGTCGTAGTGTTGTTAAGCAACTTTTGAATAAGCGTTATGATGTTCGTGCTTGTTCTCGACAGGATAACGTGGGTATGCCTAATGCTGCTGAAATATTTACAATTGGCGATATGGCTGGCGATACTGTGTGGCATCAAGCTCTACTAGGTGTTGATGTCGTCATTCATTGTGCTGCTCGTGCTCATATTATGAATGATCTCGCGTTAGATCCTTTGGTTGAATTTCGTAAAATGAATAGGGATGCGACGTTAAATTTAGCAAGACAAGCAGCTGGTGCTGGAGTTCAGCGGTTTATATTTATCAGTTCTATTAAAGTGAATGGTGAAGAAACTTCAGTGGACCTGCCATTTAAGCCGGATGATAAAAATATACCCACTGACCCTTATGGATTATCTAAATATGAAGCGGAACAGGGTTTATTAGCTTTAGCGAAAGAAACCGGTATGGAGGTGGTGATTATTCGGCCGCCACTTGTTTATGGCCCCAATGTTAAGGCTAACTTTGCTTCGATGATGGCGTGGGTTAATAAGGGGGTTCCTTTGCCTTTTGGTGCAATCCATAATCAACGCTCATTAATAGCATTAGATAATCTGGTGAGTTTCATAATGCTCTGCATGAATCACCCTAAAGCCGCTAATGAAGTGTTCTTGATTTCTGATGATGAGGATGTTTCTACCTCTGATTTGTTAAGAAAAGTCGCTAAGGCATTTGGCCAGAAGTCACGGCTAATGCCTGTACCGGTTGGGTTAATGACCTTGGGTGCTAAGTTGCTTGGGAAAGGTGATGTCGCTAATCGTTTATTTGGATCATTGCAGGTAGATAGTTCTAAGGCGCGTAATTTATTGGGCTGGAAGCCTGTTGTTACGATGGATGAACAATTGAGGAAAGTAGCGGATGATTATTTGAATAAAGCTGGGCTTTGATTCTTCGTGGCTAAAGCAGGTTTCTACATACAAAGGTATTAATGTTTAGGATTATGGTTAAATGAAAAGAGTGTTTGATTTGTTATTGGCAATTAATGTTGCCGTTATTTTATTGTTCCCCATTGTGATTGTCGCTATTTTGGTTAAGTTAACCTCTAAAGGCCCTGCATTATATTGGTCTGATCGCGTGGGTAAAAATAATCATATTTTTAGAATGCCTAAATTTAGGAGCATGAAGCTTGATACGCCGGCGGTGGCAACACATTTGTTAAAAGATCCTAAAAGTGTTTTAACGCCAGTGGGAGATTTTCTGCGTAAATCAAGTTTAGATGAGTTACCACAGCTCTGGTCTATATTAAAAGGGGATATGAGTTTTGTAGGGCCTCGGCCTGCGCTGTTTAATCAGGACGACTTGATTGCTTTACGGACAGAGAAAGCGGTGCATGCTTTAGTACCTGGCTTAACGGGTTGGGCTCAAGTCAATGGGCGTG
>Ga0209707_1001172_pt1 | contig 15034 bp, 12 predicted proteins | sample EN4Hudsemesocosm_FD_184630 | JGI IMG/M metagenome (GOLD analysis project Ga0209707, IMG submission 184630) | Methane-oxidizing microbial communities from mesocosms in the Hudson Canyon - EN4B Hudson Canyon (SPAdes) (version 2) | ecosystem: Environmental > Aquatic > Marine > Cold seeps | place... | reverse complement strand
AGTCATCCTTATCTAAGCTTGGGCATAAACGATTGCGTAAATCGCTTTATATGCCTGCCCTTGTGGCCATTCGATACAACCCGATACTAAAGGCTGTTTATGAGCGCTTAGTGAATAATGGCAAACCTAAAAAAGTAGCGATAGTCGCGGTCATGAGAAAGTTGTTAATTTTATCCTATGGCGTATTGAAGTCAGAAAAACCATTTGATATAAATTATCAAATGACGGACTAAGTTTTTAAGGTGCTAGTCAAAGAAAAGGGAGGGTGTTTTTAATAGATAAAAGCAAAAAAGAGTTGATTTTTAAGACAGTATCTGACCCTTTTGGTTTCCTAAGCTATATATTTTGATAGTTTTTTCGGTACATATTTTTTAAACAACAATATAGTACATAGCGCAATTATGAAAGCGAAAATAGGAAGAGCTATTCCTGAAACGCCAACATGCTTCATTATAGACAGTGTAAATATATGAAGTAAATAAACACCAAATGTAGAAGAAGCTACCCATAACAATAATTCATTATGCTTAATTAAAATATTTTGGCGAAATAAAAATATACACGGAGCTAGACCAATAATATATGGAACTCCAATACCTGACTCTTGCTTATAAAGCATAAGCAGTATCGACGATATAAGCCCCAGAGTTATAAATAACCTTAATTTAACTCTCATTTGACTATAAGTAGATAAGAACAAGCCAATTAATACGGCTGGTAATGCATGTGCATATTGACCGAAGGGAGCGATATAATTTACCTCCCTCCAAATTGGAGCAGATATAATTGATATCACTGCACTAGCGCCAATGATGATTTGAAACCACTCTGCTAATAATAAAAACCGAAAACGATCGATGGTTATGGTTACAATAAATATAAACGGTAAAAACCATAAGTGTATTGCTGGAGTTGCTAATATTTTACTTATAGTATTGTAATTTTCAGGAAATATATGGTCTTTTAGAATTAACGAAAATAAACCATAAAAAATTGACCATATTACACAGGGAATTATTAACCTTTCAATTCGCTCAAAAACTCTATGGTCTCGTTTTGATGTGGCTGAAAAATATACAGAAACAATGGTGAAAAATATTAACCCTCCATATGCGATGTCTTTACCTGCTGTTACTCCAGAATGAAACCACGTAATTCCAAAAATACTTATAATTCTAAAGAATTCAATTTCAGGCTTCACTATCAATACAATACCCTCCCTTGAATGCTAACATTGTTAATATCTACCCTCCATATATTGTGCTATTAAGCTTATTATAAGATTCTGGTTCTTCAACTTTCCACTATCATTATATTGGTAATTTTTGATAGTGGAAAGCAAAAAATCTAATACTGATGTGTTAACACTTTTCAGGACAAAAAATTATGCGGCTTTTGGGGGCATTTCATAATCAGCAGGTGACATATAACCATTAGCTGAATGACGTCGTTTACGGTTATAAAAAAACCTCGATATATTCAAAGATTTCTTGCTTCGCTTCTGCGCGTGTTGCAAAGTCACAATGATGTATTAGCTCTGTCTTGAGGCTATGAAAAAAACTTTCAGCGACGGCATTATCCCAGCTAAAGTGGTAGCAGTAATTTACTATGTTATACTTCGTAAATTACAATTATTATCGAGTGTTATATGCCGAATATAAGTGAGTTTATGGAATAATTATTCAGATGTATTGGAGCGAGCATTCACTTCCTCACTTCCTCACTTTCATGCAATTTATGCTGAATATAAAGCAACAATAAATATAAAAAATTTATGCATTGATGAGGGCCAGATTCCAAGAAGAGCTGCGCAATTAGTTTTAGATTGGGCAGGGCTACATCAAGAAGATTTAATTGAAGACTGGGAGTTGTGCCAATCAAAATTACAGCCAAATAAAATAGAACCACTGAGGTAGGCCATAATTATGTATTGGGCTTGTGGATGTGTATCCACTTAAAGATCGTGAACTTGCCATTATATTTGATGATGGTGTTAAGGGAATAATTAAGATTTGTAAGTCGTTTTGCACAGGTGTTTTTAAGCCTTTATTAGATGATAAAGCTATTGCTAAAGCAAAGATAAAACAGGGTGCTATTGTTTGGGGAAATGGACTTGATTTAGCGCCAGATACTTTATATAAAGAAATAAAATTGAACTCTGATAAATATTATAAGATAACTTAATGGGTAAAAAAAGGGGGCGCTGTAATTAGCTTCAATCGAGTCTGCCCCCAATACCGCTTAGGTTAAAATTGTGTAATACGCCTGTATTAACAGGTAAGTAAGTGATTTTAATGACTAGGCTGCTGTATGTACTTAGGTACAGTATATTTTAAGGGCAAAATTTGTTTACAATAAGGCTGAAATAAGTAGTGATTCATTAATTTTGAGTGTTGTCATCACTTTGAGTTAGGGTGATATTTTGAGGATAAAAATATGAAAAACATGAAAAACATGAAAAATATATTAATAGTATTTTGTTTGATTATAGTTGGATGTAGTGGGCCAAAATTAGTGTCATTGGCTGAAGTGATAAATGAAGACATGGGAAAAAATCCACCTGCTGCAGGAGGAGTCTCTTATTATGTTGATCCCTGGCTCGGGAATGTAGCTAACCTTGGAACTAAAGAGTCGCCATGGAGTACTTTAGAAGAGGTAATTGAATATGGTTTAATTGAAACTAAGGGGGCTGATGGTGCTATAAGGAATCAAGGTGCTCCTGTTAAAGCAGGTGATACAGTTATTTTAATGTCAGGCTATCATGGGAATGTTGATATAAGAGACTATTTCAATGATAGGACAATTACTGTTCAGGCGGAAGTAGCAGGAGGTGCTGAATTAGGCTTTTTATCTGTTATTAAGTCAAAAAACTGGTCTTTTTCTGGTTTGCGAATAAGCCCATCCTTGGAAGGTCTTGAAATGGTGCGCAAAACAATCGTAGTTCTGGGCGATGATGTTTCTGATATCGAACTTAAAGATTCATATGTGTTTTCAATTGAGGATTCGAGCGCTTGGTCACAGGATGATTGGGATTCGAAAGCTGGAGTAGGGGCTTATCTTGGAAGGAAAAGTACGAATATTGTTATAGATAATGTATTTTTTCACAATGTTTTGACTGGAGTTGATGTCTATGCAACAAATACAGTTATTCAGGGTTCAGTTATAGCAAATTACGCTAAAAATGCGATTAAAATACGAGCAAGTGATGTAGCGGTTGTAGATAATATTATTAAGAATGGCATGGGTAGTAAAATTGAATCCGCAATTCGGATGGATCATGTCGATAAATCTGCTAAGAATGTAACTATTAGAAACAATATTATTTTAGATAGAGATGATATAGAAAATGTCTTATATGGTGTGCCTGGAGTTGTGTCTTATAACGATGAGCTAATTGGTTTTCAGATGATAAATAATTTAATAAAAACTGAGGCAAAGTATGGGATTATTTTGAATCACTTGAATGAATCAAATGTACACAATAATATTATTGTGGGTACGGCTGTTGATGCAAATGCAACTGTAAGTATGTCGATAGGTGTAAAAAATACAATAATGAATAATGAAGCACAAAAAATGCGATTGAACCAATCTGATTCTTTGGTGCAAGATAATGCAATAATGAGCTCTGTACCTGAGGTTTACAATAAAACATTGGTAGCGGTATTAGAAGCTAAAATGCGAGAAATTGATCAAAATCATGGTTTATTTTCTGCAGCAGCAGGGGTGTTAAAGTTAGATTTGTTGGCGATGAATCTACCGTATTCTGAAGAATTGACTAACTGGTATTTAGTTGAGCCAGTAATAGCGAAGTCACCAGGTGATGTTGATGCAACAATAAAGGATTCTACCCCTACTAAATCTAATTCATTAACGCAGTTTGGTATCACTTGGGTATTTAGTGAGGAGGTTGAGTATGGGCAATTTATTTCTGGGGATTACTATGTGGTTGATGCGGGGAAAGGAATAACTATACTATCAGCTAGTCCAATGAATGATGCCGGAGAAAATGGATCGATGATAAATCCAGTACCAGGAGAAGGGCAAGGGTTTACTGTTAGTGGCTATAATTATAACTCAGCCTTATCTGTAGCCTTCCCTGCTTCCTTAGAAGCTGGTGATGCTTTTTTATCTTCGATAAGTAGAGGTGATGCAGATTCACAAGACTGGAGTGGTTCAAGGCTTGGTAGTAACTCAAAACTAAAAACGGTCGCGGTATTAACGGTATTATCTGAACACCCACCTGCGGGTACTTTTCGTCCATCTTATTCTGATAGGGGGCAAACTTTATATAATACTAGTCAAATTAATTTTGGAGTGCTTCCTGAAAAAGCAATAACAGCCACTTCACCTTTACATGTGGGGTTTGGGACTTTAGAATATTTTGAGCGAGGTATGGAAAGGCCATGGATTTTGTTTGGAAGAGATTGGCAGTCTCGATCAGTGCACCCGTATGAAAATATGGATAATTACCATGAACAAATAGGGTTTTTTCTCAGTGAAGCATCGGTCTTGCTTGCCAGTGATATACCAAATAAAGAGCTTCTGATTAATAGATTTATTCAAGTTGGAATTGATTACTATTACAATCGCTCTGATTCCGCAATTTGGGCATGGCCTGTTGTCTTTACTGGTTTGTTGCTAGGTGAGCCTAATATGTATAATTTCTGGATTAATAATCCTGATGTTAGAACCCAGCGTGGACATGAGAAGTTGTATTATGCTGAAGATGTTGAAGAAAAAACTGTGTCTACAATTGTTCCAGCAAACGAAACGTGGGTTGACTGGATTACACCTGCTGGTAAGCATGTTGCATTTCGGAAGCAAGTTGGTCTGGAATACGAACATTTACACCCATCAGAGTGGATTTGTTATAAGCCCGATTGTAAATCAGAAGTTTATCGGGCTCAACATGATGTGTATCCACTTATAGGCTTGACATTATCTAGCATTCTTGTAGATAAGAAGGTGGGGTTAGATGTTAATGCAATGTTGGCACATGATCCCATCCGTGACTACGCAGATAGGTGGATGTCTGACATCTTCAATAAGGGGCGTTATGTAGCTTCTGGTGCAACATACATACAAGAAATGAAAGATAATACTTCTTTCACTATATACAAATATACATATGGGAATGGTGGTTCGACATTTATAAATGAAATGTGGAAAACTCACCGGTAATGTCAGGTAATAATAGCCTAGAGAATCTGCGGTTTAGACGGCAATGGTATCTTGGGCAGCAAGCTCCCAGTGAAAATTTCCATTGGAAAAAGCACCAATTGACTGATGGGTTTTGTTTGTATGTTCATGCAGATCAGTTAGTTGCGTTTGATACAGCTAATAGTATTAGTATTGCCGTTATTGGTTTGGCTTTTAACCCACTATCACCCGAGATCAATATAGCGTCAAGAATCTCTTCCATTGTTTATGATGAAAAGACTTTTTTAAATGAGCTTGTTAATTTGGCTGGTTCTTATCTAATTATTTTATATGCAAAAGGTTTACTGAAGCTGTTTAATGATGCAGGTGGATTGATGGGTGTTTATTTTGATGGCACTAAGTCAGCGGCCTCATCATCACCAACACTATTATCCCCAGTTAGAAAAGGTAGGGTTTCTGGGGAGGATTTTAAATTTGAACCTGGTAATGATTGGTATACGGGAAATAATACTGCTTATATTAATATAAAAAAATTAATCCCTAATTGCTCTCTAGATTTGATTGCGGGTGAATATGAAAGGTATTGGCCAACTGATAGTTTTACAGACCCATATCAAGATTATACGGATGAAAAACTGGTGGAAATGATTGCATCCTTGCTTGAATCTATGATGGCAGGTGTCGCAATGCAGGGTAAAGTAATAGCTTCTCTCACTGGAGGGCAAGATAGCAGAGTTGTTTTGGCCGCAAGTAAGTCTATCCAGAGTTGTCAGCAGTTTTTTACAATATCAGGTAAAGGTGTCGATGATAGGGATGTAGAAATTGCTGTATTACTTGCTAAAGTTGCAGGCGTTGAGCATAAAGTTTATCAATCTGTTTCTACACAAGAGTGGCTTTATAGTCTATATGATGAAATTTGTGCAGGTGAAGCAATTGGTGTGCGTCGAGAGATTTCTGGAACGTGTCTTGAAATTGGGAATGTAGCAAGCCCAATACATGTAAATGGTAATTATGGCGCTCTTTGTAAGTCATACTATTGGCATAGTAAAAATCCAAAATCATTTAAGATTTCTTCAGTTATACGAGATTTTATATCGCCAGGAGGCACAATTATTGAGGGTGTAAATGAATGGAATGAAACTCTACCTGACTTAAATGCAGCACAAAAATACAATTTATTTTATTTAGAACAAAGAGGGGGGCGCTGGATTTCAGCTGGTGAAAATAGCTCAAGGTTATTTTATGAAACATTTTCTCCATTTAATAATAGATTGCTTTTTACGTATATATGCAGTTTATCCCAAGACTTGCAATATGGTGGAAAGTTACTTAAACTATTAACTCAGCGAATGGCACCAGAATTGTCCGATATCTCTTATGCAAAAGCACGCAGGAATTGGTCTAAATACATACCAGGTAATATGAAAAATAAGCTCAGAGGGCTTCGGAATAAGTTAAAAATTTGGGGGCTCCCATAATTCGCTCCGTAGAGCAGTGGCAATAGGATTACCCAATATCTCATGAATTCAGATGGCGCACCTATGATTTATGGGCTAGGATCGAGTTAATGGAATAGCTCTGGTGTAAATTGATTGTGACAGAGAACACCTTAACCGTCATTTTCCATTCTTAAGGAACGTACACGGAATAACTTGAGCAACTAGCTAGTTATTCCGTGTACGTTCCTAAGGTTGAAATCTTCGTCTTTCAGGCGATAGGCGCGCCATCCTAGTTCATGAAGCACTGGGATGTCCTATATCGCCATTGTTCATTCACCTACGGAGCGATTTATGGGATTCCCAGTTCATCCTGCGTCCGCTTCAACTACGCACAAAATCTGCTTCGGTAAAGCTACCTCATTGACTTGATGGCTGTCGGGGTAAAATCTCGAATCCTAAGTGAGCTGCTCGCTCGAGAGCAAGTAGATGTCCCGACAGCCATCAAGTCAATGAAGCAGGTTTAGTTGAAGAAAATCCGAATGATAATTTCAAAACAGAATATGGTGTATGGGAATAATAGGGTTATTTCTCCTGCCCTGTCTACCTCCAATTACTTGCTTTTAGCTCATCGCCTTACGCACAACTTTTTGCACAATAACAATTAATGATTTACATAAAAGTAGTAAAACATGAAAAGACAGTAAAATAGAGGGTTCCAAGCAATTGTACAAAAACAATACAATTTCGTAACCTATTGATTTTTAATGTTCTCAATACTTGTGTGTAAGGAGGTGCTTTTAGCTGGCGGGGGGTATTAAAGATAGTGATGTATGCTAGCTATTTATGAAGTGGAAAAACTGTTGAAACTCTATAAACAGGAGGTATTAAAATTCCTGTTAATAATATTTAGGTAAGTATGAATAAATATAGAATTGTACATATTATTAATAATGATAAATTTATAAAACCATTCATTGATTTTGTGGTAATTAATTTTGATAGCTCTGAACATCTATTTATTTTTATGTACGGAAGTAATGAAAAAAACATTCCTATTCCAGAGGCATCTAATATTATTAATATAAATAATATTTATACTGGTAAAAAAAATATATTAAAGTTATCAAGACATATAACCCCTTATATTGAACATGCAGATAAGGTTATATTGCATGGGATCTTTTCTTTTGATTTAATAAATTATCTTTTTTTAAATAAAAAATATTTACAAAAATGTTATTGGGTTATATGGGGTGGCGACCTTTATTCACATGTTATTTTTAAAAAAACATTGAGAACTACTTTTTATCGATATAGAAAAAAAGCAGTTATAAAAAATATTGGAGGACTAGTTACTTACATCAAGGGTGACTATGAGTTGGCGCAGGATTGGTATGGAGCTAATGGAAAGTATCATGAATGTTTCATGTACCCTAGCAATCTTTACAAAGAATATAAAATAAATAAAAAACAAAATAAGACTACAAATATTTTAGTAGGAAACTCAGCAACTCTAACTAATAATCATTTTGATGCATTTTCTAAATTAGAAAAATATAAAGATCAGGATGTAAAAGTTATTGTTCCTTTATCATATGGTAATGAAGTGTATACAAAAAAAGTGATCAATAAAGGCAGGAAAATATTTGGCGATAAATTTGTACCCTTAATAGAGTTTATGCAATTTGACCAATACTTAGATCTTTTATCGGATATTGATATAGCTATCTTTAATCATAACAGGCAACAAGCTATGGGAAATATCATTACTTTACTAGGGCTTGGGAAAAAGGTTTATATGAGAAGTGATATTACGCCTTGGGAGATGTTGAAAGATATTGGAATAGATGTTTTTGATATAGCTGATTTTTCAATTATTCCTTTAGAAAATGACGTAAAAAAACAAAATAAAAATATAATTAAAGAGTTTTTTTCTGAAGAAAATTATCTTAAACAATTAAATACATTATTTGAGAGTTAACATGGCTTTTTATGCTCAAGATAAATTAGACAAAATGGGATTTAAGTCCATTGGTGCTAACGTCAAAATTAGCGACAAAGCAAGTATCTATGATTGTGATAAAATAGAAATAGGTGATCATTCAAGAATAGATGATTTTTGTGTTATTTCAGGAAAAATAAAAATAGGTAGAAATGTACATATAACGCCCATGTGTTTAGTCGCTGGTGGAAGTGAAGGTATTATTTTTGAAGATTTTAGTACAGTCGCTTATGGTGTAAAGATTTTCACTCAGTCCGATGATTATACGGGTGGGACAATGGTGAACTCTACAATACCCAAACAATATAAAAATGAGTTTTGTGAAAAAGTCATCTTAAAAAAACATACTATTGTTGGGGCTGGTTCAATTGTGATGCCGGGTGTTATATTGGCTAAAGGTACGTCGGTAGGAGCGATGTCTTTAGTTTTAGATAATACTAAAGAGTGGGGTATTTATATCGGTATTCCAGCTAAAAGATTGAAAGAAAAAAGTAAAAATTTATTATTACTTGAAAAAGAATATTTAAAAAATGAAGGAGTAGATAAATGATCCCATTTAATAGACCCCCTTATACTGGGAATGAAGAGCAATATGTTTTACAGTCTATCAAAAGCTCAAAAATATCTGGGGATGGGAAGTTTACTTTACAATGCCACCAATGGTTTAAAGATAAACTGCAGTGTGACAAGGCGCTATTAACTACATCCTGTACGCATGCGTTAGAAATGGCAGCAATATTATTGGATATACAGCAAGGTGATGAAGTCATTATGCCGAGCTATACTTTTGTTAGCACAGCAAATGCCTTTGTATTAAGAGGAGCAAAAATAGTATTTGTCGATATTCGCCCTGATACGATGAATATTGATGAGAAAAAAATAGAGCAAGCGATAACGATTAAAACAAAAGCGATTGTGGTTGTGCATTATGCAGGGGTTAGTTGTGCAATGGATGAAATAATGTCTATAGCAAACAAACATGATGTTTTTGTGGTGGAAGATGCGGCTCAAGGTATGATGAGCGAATATAAAGGTAAAGCATTAGGCACAATAGGGCATCTAGGAACCTATAGCTTTCATGAAACAAAAAACTACACAAGTGCAGGGGAAGGCGGTTTATTAATTATTAACGATAAGCAGTTCAGTAATAGAGCTGAAATTATTCGAGAAAAAGGAACGAATAGAAGTCAATTTTTTAGAGGTATGGTTGATAAATATTCTTGGGTGGATATTGGTAGTAGCTATCTTATGAATGATGTAAGTGCCGCATATTTATGGGGACAACTTGAAAGGGCAAACCAAATTAATGAAAACAGGCTTAAAAGTTGGAATTTATATTTCAAGAAGTTGCAGGAATTAAGAAAAAAAGGGTGCATTGAACTTCCAACAGTTTTAAATGAATGCACACAAAATGCACATATGTTTTACATTAAAGTAAAAGATTTAAAAGAGAGAAAAAAAATATTAGGCTATTTCAATGAAAATGGAGTTTTGGCTGTTTTTCATTATGTACCTCTACATTCATCTCTTGCTGGCTTAGCAGTTGGGGTATTTAATGGAAAAGATGAGTTTACGACAAAAGAGAGTGAAAAATTAATACGCTTACCTATGTATTATGGGTTAGAAGAAAAGACTATTTCTTATGTCATTAAAGTTTTAAATGAATTTTATAAATAATGAATTTAAAAAAACAAGCATTTAGCGGGATAAAATGGACGAGTGTATCTTCAATATTAATTGCCGTTATTCAATTGGTTCAACTAACTATACTAACTCGTTACTTGGATGCATCAGACTTTGGTTTAATGGCGATTGTTTCGATGATTATTGGTTTTAGTGCCCTTTTTTTGGATTTAGGTATCAGCGCTTCTATTATTCATAAACAAGATGTTTCTCATGTGCAACTATCAAGCCTTTACTGGCTGAATATAATTTCTGGCTTACTTCTTTTTATTATTATCTATAATGTAGCACCATTAATTGCAAGATTTTATAACGAGGCATCACTAACGCCCATTGTCCAAATTTTGGCTATTAACTTTATTATTTCTTCTCTTGGAAGTCAGTATGGCCTATTACTACAGAAATCTCTAAAATTTAATGTAATGGCGAAAATTAGCATTATTTCAACTACAATAGGGTTTGTGGTTGCTGTGAGTCTAGCGATGAAAGGACTAGGTGTTTATGCTTTGGTTTTTTCTTCATTGTCAATTGCTTTTGTCAGTGCTCTAATCAATATTATTGTGGGTATTAAAAAACATCGGCCTTCCCTCGTATTTAAATATCGAGAAATTGCCTCTATGATCGCTTTTGGCATGTTTCAAATGGGAGAGAGGAGTTTGAATTATTTCAACTCACAGTTTGATGTTTTATTAATAGGAAAATTACTCGGTGTAGAAGCGCTGGGGATATATAATGTCGCAAAAAACCTTGCTATGCGTCCTGCCCAAGTCATTAATCCTATTATCACAAAAGTGACATTTCCTGTAATGGCAAAAGTACAGGATGATACGGTCAGATTAAAAAATATTTATTTAAAAACCATTAACTATTTGTCTTCAGTAAATTTTCCTATCTACGTTTTATTAGTCATTTTAGCCGAACCCATTGTTTTGATATTATTTGGAGAAAAATGGAGTGAAAGTATAGTGATACTGCAAATTTTATCCATTTATGGCGCTATTCGGTCTACAGGAAACCCCATCGGTTCTTTACAGTTGGCAAAAGGCCGTGCTGATCTTGGCTTTTATTGGAATTTGGGGTTGTTTATTTTTATGCCTTTAACAATTTATATAGGCAGTCATTGGGGGCTTGATGGAGTAGCCTACAGCCTACTTGGTTTGATGAGTTTTTTAACCATTCCCAATTGGTATTTTATGGTTAATAAGTTATGTGGCGCAGGGTTCAGTGAGTATTTTAGGCAAATTTTCAAACCGCTTGTTATCACAATAATTGGGGGCGGGGTAGGTCTTGGAGTAAGTCTCTATACAAATATTGAACATATATTTTTCAATGCTACTGTCATTCCTGTAGTAATGGGAATTGTAGTGCTTGGGTTGAATTATTTATTGAACCGTATATTTATAGATACGATCTTTGAGTTTATAGGAAAAAGTAAGGTAAGACAATGAAAAAAATCACAAAAAAAATAAAGCATATAATTGCTGTATTTTTAGGGTATGTATTTTATTCGCACAGATTCTTTTTTTGGGGAAATAGGGTAGTAATGCATAAACCTGATTTATTGCATCAAGTTGAGGCAATTAAGATAGGTGATCGAGTTGAAATTAGAAAGGGTGCTAGGCTTGAGACGATAGGAAATTGGGACCAAAAAGCACCAAAAATAATTATTGGAGACCGAACATCGATTCATATGTATTTTCATTGTGGTGCTTCTGAGTCTGTCATCATAGGTAATGATGTATTGATTGCTAGTCGCGTATTCATAACAGATCATAGTCATAATATAGATTGTTTAGAGTTTCCACCAATTAGAGGGGGGCGCTTGGATGTTTCGCCTGTTGTCATTGAAGATGAAGTGTGGATAGGCGAAGGCGCAGTAATTTTAAAGGGAGTGACTGTTGGGAGGCGCGCGGTAATAGGTGCGAATGCAGTGGTTACAAAAGATGTATTGCCATGTACTGTTGTCGGAGGGGTTCCGGCTAAATTGATTAGAAAGCTAGGGTTTTTTAATGAGGATACTTGATATGCCACAACACAAATTAATATCAGTTTTAATTCCCACTTATAATGCGGGTGATTATCTTAGGGAAGCTGTATTAAGTATTATTGATCAAACTTATAGATATCTTGAAATAATTATAATTGATGATGGGAGTACTGATAATTGTATTGATACAATTAGTGATATTAGTGACTCGCGAATAAGAATTATACGTCAAGAAAACAAAGGAAAAGCCGCGGCATTAAATCGCGCATGGAGTGAGTTAAAAGGGGATTTTTTTATTATCCAAGATGCAGATGATAAAAGTTATTCTCTGCGAATTGAGGCTCAACTTAAATGTATGGAGTGGAATTCTAGATTAGCAGCAGTTTATGTTGGGCATGACTTAGTCGTTGGAGGTAAGCAATTTGCTCCGATTTTTGAAGAAATAAATGAAAAAGAGTGCAAAGACTTAATAGATAAATTTAAAATGCCAGCACATGATGCTACAGGGATGTATCGGGTTTCATTGTTAGGTAATATGAGATTTGATGAAGTACTGCGTATTGGTCAGGGTGTTGATTTTGTTCTTCGTGTGGGGGAAAAATACCCTATAAAACGGTTGGGTGAGTGTTTATATTCATATCGGATAAACTATGATTCTACTATTCGTCAGGATATTAGAAAAACTGTTGATAGTAGAAATATTGTTCGGAACAATGCATGCCTGAGGCGGGGAATAATTGATTTAAAGACAGTTGAAAAATTAGTATGTAAAAAGAAAAGGTTTTTAAAGCACCGAGAGGCAGATGTTCATATTGTTTCTCACTGTATGTGTAGTGTCGTAGACTTAAAAGGTAGTGGTGATATTTTTAATGCGCTTTTTGTTGGGTGGCAATGCTTGATGTTACATCCTTTGGATCTTTATTATTGTAAGCCATTAGTTTATGCCTTGATGCCATTAAAATTAATTGATTTATATCGAAAAAATAAGCTTTAGGGTTTTTATATGTGATTTTAGTTAAATATAGTCATAAAAATAAAAAGTGAGAAGATTTAGTTGGTTTAGCTTACGCTGAAAATCAGGGAAATGGAGAGTAGTAAAGTGATGATTTTTTGTCCGCAGTAGGCGACAGGGCAACTGGGCTCCCATAATTCGCTCCGTAAGTGAATGCACAGTGGCGATAGGGCATCCCAATGCTTCATGAACTATGGTGGCGCGCCTAGGACTTACTATAATGAACGCCCTAACATGGGAATTGGCGGTATTACTCCAATTCAGAAATTAAAATTATCACAGAGAAAAACATCTACTACTGATCTCCATTAAAAATGGGGGGATTACCGTCGGAATTATGACCATGAACATTTTTTTATTTTAGGGGGTAGGATGGGTAGTGAATTTTCGGGGCATACAATAGCTCATCCAGTTGGGATTTTTATATTAATAGTTCTGGTTGTTTTTACATTAAAAGTGCCACGCTATTATTTAGGTTTTCCTCTTTTATTTCTTATGGTTGCAATTCCTAGCGCTCAAAGAGTTGTCGTGGCTACACTGGATTTTAATTTCATTAAAATACTTGTGCTGGTTTGTCTTGCTCGTATTTATAGCAATAAAAAAGCGTATAATTTTCATATAGAAAAAACTGATATTATTTTGAATTATTGGATGTTTTGGTCTATTTTTTCGTATGGGGTGCTGATAGGTGGACTTTCTGGAGTAGTTTCGCGTACTGGTTTTATGATTACTGCTGTTGGGTCTTATTATATAGGTAGGGCATGTATAAGAACGACTGAAGATATTAAGAGGATTACAATATTCATAGGCTTATTGGCAATACCGATGGTATTTTTTTTTCTAGTTGAGCGCGGAACTGGAAAAAATATGTTTTCTATTTTTGGTGGAGTGCCTGATATTACATTAATTCGGAATGGTAGGCTGCGTTGTCAAGGTCCATTTTCTCACCCAATAATGGCGGGTGTTTTTTGGGCTAGTTTCCTGCCTTGGCTCGGTGCCCTTTGGTTTAGTAAGACTGTTGCAATGTATAGAGTTGCTATCTTTATAGGGTGCGTTGCAATTATTATTGCGAATACGGCATCTAGTACGCCCGTTATGTCAGTGTTATTCACTTTATTGGGATTTTATATATTTACTATCAGGGGTAAGTTACCAGTCATTAGAAAAAGTATGGTTCTGATACTGGTATCCCTTCATTTAGTCATGGAAAAACCGGTGTGGCATCTTATATCAAGAATAGATATTAGTGGAGGATCTACAGGCTGGCATCGATATCATCTTATTCAGGAATCAATTAATCATATAGGAGAATGGTGGTTGGTTGGTACGCTTTCAACTGCGCATTGGGGGTATGGGTTGGGTGATGTAACTAACCAGTATCTTCTTGAAGGTGTGCGAGGGGGGCTGGCTGGAATGGTTTTATTTACCGTTTTTTTATTTAAAATTTTTACCCTTATCGGTCGTGCAATAAAAGTTGCTGACTCTAAAGAAGAATTATGGATATACTGGGCGTCAGGTATTATGTTGTTTGTTCACATGATGAATTTTTTAGCTGTATCTTATTTTGGCCAAGTAACAAGTGCTTTTTTCTTCTTGCTTGGGGGAGTTGTTTCTGTAACAAGTAATAAAGTGAGGGCGGTAAAAAATGAGTTATGAAGTTTCTATTATTATAGTCAGTTATAATACAAAAGAAATGACGATAGAGTGTATTAAGTCTGTTATTGAGCAAACAAGGCAAGTGAAATATG
>Ga0209707_1001171_pt1 | contig 15037 bp, 15 predicted proteins | sample EN4Hudsemesocosm_FD_184630 | JGI IMG/M metagenome (GOLD analysis project Ga0209707, IMG submission 184630) | Methane-oxidizing microbial communities from mesocosms in the Hudson Canyon - EN4B Hudson Canyon (SPAdes) (version 2) | ecosystem: Environmental > Aquatic > Marine > Cold seeps | place... | reverse complement strand
ATCCGGGAACAGGATACCAACCCACAGAGTCATGATGTCTTAAACTTTATTCATGATATCAACCATGACCAACTCTGGTTTAGCCAAACAAACAATGACTTGTTAATTAATGTGATAGGCACAGAGGATCAAATAACCATTGCAGACTGGTATAACGGAACATCCTCACAAATAGAAGAAATACAGGCCTCGGATGGGCAGATATTAATTAACAACCAAGTGAACCAGCTGGTACAGGTGGCATCATTTAATCCGCCTGCAGCAGGAGAGTTATCACTATCCGATGATCAGCAACAACAATTAGCCCCTGTTCTGGCTGCCTCGTGGGTGTGATTTTTTTAATAGAAGTGGGGAAGGTTTGCAGCATGTTTTGTATGGTATGGGGTGTAGTGCTGTATCTAAAGAAAATTACTGACTGAGATAGTTTACATTTTTAAAAAATATTCAAACTCGTTAGAAAGTATTTCATATCTTTATTATTATTCTCCAGAAGGATAAAACGGGTATGAGGACTGCAAGGAAACTGGAGGGATACCAAAGCTCTTTGTAAAACACAGGTTTATAATAAATCAGTGCATTTCTGAGTTTTTCTTATCTGTAGGAGGTGCCTATTGGTCGCGACTGGAAAAGAATCAAGAGCTGTCGCGGCCAATAGGCCCCTCCTACTTTTAGCTTAACTAAATGAAATGGCATTGGGGTTAGTGGGTCATCGCATCAATGCGTATAATATTCCAGTATTGCTAGACTCATTCCATTAAATTACACGAGAACTTTCCCCTTTGGTCAATAGGACATCCCCCAAATTTGAACTCTATCTTTGTGAAAAACCATCACAAGGACGCGATATTGCACGTATTCTTGGCGCTAATCAGCGTAATGATGGTTATCTACAAGGCGATAAACTGATTGTTAGCTGGTGTATCGGTCATTTACTTGAAATGATCCCTCCCGACGAATACGACCCTAAATACAAACGTTGGTCATTAGGTCATTTGCCAATTTTGCCTCAAGACTGGAAAATGGCAGCAAAAAAATCTACTAGCAAGCAACTAACTGTGCTAAAAAATCTGTTAAAGCGTAGCCATAGCGTGGTGATTGCAACAGATGCCGATCGTGAAGGTGAGACCATTGCCAGAGAGGTGCTGGAATTTTTTAATTATAAAGGATCGACTCGTCGCTTATGGTTATCTGCATTAGATACAGTCAGTGTTCAACGTGCATTAGATAATATTAGACCGAGTGCAGAAACAGAACCCTTGTATTTTTCTGGTTTAGCCAGAGGGCGAGCCGATTGGTTGATTGGCATGAATCTAACGCGGGCTTTCACATTGTTAGCTAATGATCGACAAGTCCGTTCAGTGGGCAGGGTACAAACACCTACTTTGGCTTTGATTGTTAACCGTGATCGAGAAATATCAAATTTTAAAGCCGTACCCTATTATGAAGTGATGGCTTACTTTAAAACCAATAATGCAATTGAGGGTGAATTGCTGGAAACCAAATGGCAATTTTCACAAGCCAGTTCCAAAGGACAGGGTGATGATAAAAAGCAATGTCTGGATAAACAGCTTGCTCAGGCAGTGATTGATCGATGCCATCAACAAATGGGCTTAGTCACCACAGCCACAACATCCAGAAAGAAACAACCCCCGCCTTTACTTTATAATTTATCCGGCTTGCAACAAGAGGCCTCAAGGCGATGGGGATATGGTGCCCAGGATGTTTTAAACCTGGCTCAATCGCTTTATGAAACACATAAATTGACCTCATACCCAAGAAGTGATTGTGAATATCTTCCGCTTAGCCAGTTTAATGATGTAAATCAGGTATTACAGGCACTTGTTAAAAATGATCCATCGCTTTCTGAGTTGATTGCTCAGGCAGATAAAAAACAGCGATCCAGAGTCTGGAATGATAAAAAAATAACGGCTCACCATGCCATTATTCCAACACAAGCATCACCAGGTTTAGGCCGACTCAATGATAAAGAACGCAATATTTATAATTTAATTCGCCGACGTTATATTGCTCAGTTCTTTCCTGATTATGAATATGATCAGAGTATCATCGTGGTAACAATTAACACTGATAAATTTAAAGCCAGTGGCAGGATTGCACGAGTAAAAGGCTGGAAGTTAGCACTTGAAGCAGACATGGGGCATTTACCCAAAACCAAGGTTGAAGATAACAAACAGGAGCTACCAGCAGTAAAAAAAGATGAGCAATTATTATGTGACCATCTTAAATTGCTCGATAAATTGACTAAACCGCCTAAACATTACACCGAAGGCACACTGATTAAAGCCATGGAAACCATTGGTACTCAGGTGACCGATAAAGTAATGAAAAAAATATTGCGAGAAACGGCAGGCCTAGGCACCCAGGCAACTCGGGCAAATATTATACAAACTCTTTTTCATAGAAAATTTATTCTTCAAGAAAAAAAGGTACTTAAAGCCACTCCGCTTGGTTTTAATTTAATTGATGCTGTACCCAATACCATCAAAGACCCATTGCTAACTGCACAATGGGAGCAGCAATTAGATGATATTGCCAATAATAAGGGGCAGGATATTAATGGTTTTCTGCAGCAACAAATTGACTTGCTCAAAGCCATTGTTTCGCGGGTAAAAACACCTAATATAAAGTATCAATCAAATACGACTTCAGAAAAAAAATTTAAACAAGGTGATGCTTGTCCAGAGTGTAATCATGCACTTGAAATCCGAAGTGCTATCCGCGGCAAAAGAATTGGACAGGATTATATAGGCTGTAGTCATTTTCCTGAATGTCGGTTTTATTCATGGCCTTGAGAAAAAATATTTGCTGAGTTTCTAAAATGCTGGTAATTTGAAAACTACGTTATAGGTACAATAATAGTAGGCTAATGACTGATTCAATCACTGCATTCGAACACGCCCGAGACATTTTGATTAAGCTACAAGATAACTTAGGCCAGGTTATCTTTGGGCAACAGCGGACTTTACAATGGTTATTAGCGTCCTTTACTGCGGGCGGACATGTGCTTCTTGAAGATGTACCGGGTACAGGGAAAACAACATTGGCGAAAGCTTTGGCATTGTCTTGTGAAGCAGAGTTTCAACGTGTTCAGTTTACGCCCGATTTGTTACCCTCTGATATTTTGGGGATTTCTATCTTTGATCAAAAACAACAAGCCTTTCGTTTTGAACAGGGCCCGGTGTTTTGTCATATTTTATTGGCTGATGAAATAAATAGAGCTTCCCCACGTACTCAGTCCGCTTTATTAGAAGCAATGGCGGAAAATCAGGTCAGTATAGAACGCAGTATACATCGTTTACCGTCTCCTTTTTTCGTCATTGCTACACAGAACCCGGTCGAGTTTCATGGCACATATCCTTTGCCTGAGGCACAATTAGACCGATTTGCGATGAAATTTAGCTTAGGTTATGTTGATCGTGAGCAGGAAGTCGCTATATTACAATCTCAGGGGCAGCAACATCCCGTTGAATCAATACAAGCCTGTATTGCATTCTCTGAATTGCAGTTAGTACAGGAGCAAGTCAAACAAGTACGCATTAGCCCTGAATTACAGCACTATATTGTCGATATTATTGCCGCAACGCGTGGAGCAGATGAAGTTAAGCTAGGAGCCAGTCCTCGGGCCTCATTAACTTTAATGAAATGTGCACAAGCTTTGGCATTAATTGATGGTAGTGATTTTGTGACTCCAGAGGCGATTCAGGAATTAGCAATACCTGTTATTGCTCATCGATTAGGGATTGATTCTCAAAGTAAATTTTCTGGTACTGATGCAGAATCATTAATGCGAGATATTTTACAAACGATAGCTGTTCCCGTGTAGTCGACGCAGTCATGTTTAAGCGATTGCTGCTACGTCAATATAAACAAGTGTTTCGCTTAAGTCGATGGATGCGTGTGCATTTTACCCGGATGGGGCATTTATGTTTAATCATCTTATTGGTTGCGGGTGTTTTTGGAATAGATACTAAAGCAAGCAGTACTTATCAATTATTTATGTTTCTGCTTATTGTGTTGGTTTTTTCAATTGCTGGAAGTTTAATTAATCGATTTAAATGCTCAATTAAACGTCAATTACCTCGCTATGCGACTGTGGGGGAGCCATTGCTTTACAGTGTCACAATCAGTAATAAAACCAGAAAAAACTATTATGATTTAGCTTATATTGAGCAATTAACTGAAGCATTTCCTAATTATTCTGAATTAATAACATTTTATAAACTGAATCATAAACCCTGGTACAAACGAGTGATTAGTTTTCGTTTATGGCGGCGCTTTATTTATTATCAGAAAGGCTGCTTTATTGATGAACAAGTGATCACTTATTTAGGTTCTGAACAGACGGTGCAAGTTAAGTTAAGTTGTACGCCTCTTAGACGAGGAAAACTTAATTTTTCTGGGGCTTATATTGCTAAAGCTGATTTATTAGGTTTATTTAGACGGCTGTTTTTTGTAAAAGAAACTCAGAGTTGTGTGGTTTTGCCCAGGCGATATCCTGTTTCAGCGATTAATTTATCGGGTAAGCGACAATATCAATCGGGTGGTGTTTCTTTAGCAAATTCAGTTGGCGACTCATCTGAATTTATGTCTTTAAGAGATTATCAGCAGGGAGATGCCTTAAAGCAAATTCATTGGAAGAGCTTTGCTCGCCATGGCAAATTAATTGTTAAGGAATATCAGGATGAATATTTTGTACGCAGAGCTTTGTTGCTGGATACTTTTGTTGGCGAGTTAAATAATGCATTATTTGAAGCGGCTGTTTCCGTTGCGGCTTCTTTGGCGATGAGTGAAAGGCAAAATGAGGCATTGCTGGATTTAATGTTTGTAGGCCAACAGTCTTATCGGTTTACTACAGGGCGGGGCATTGATCATATTCCACATCTTCAGGAGATTCTAGCAGCCGTGCAACAAAGTGATGAACAATCGTTTACTCGCTTAACACAGTCAGTGTCAGCACATGTAAAACAATGCAGCAGTTTGTTTTGTGTTTTGTTGCATTGGGATAAACAGCGACAAAGCTTTTTTCAATCTTTGCAGGCACAAGGTATTCCTTTAGCAGTTTTTTTAATTCATGATGGTAGCTTAACAAAAGAAGCCTTAGTGAATAAACCAGCTCATTTCTACCTGATTAACTATCAGCAGCTAGCAGATGATTTGATAGCTTTATGATGATCACCTTAGTTTCTCTATTGATATGGGGCTGGCTAAATCAGAACTGGTTAGTAACGGGCGTTGTTTTATTGCTAATTGCAGGTAGTTATATTAGTTCATGGCGATGGAAGCTTAAGGTCGATCAATATTATCGTATTGGTGATTTTGTTAGCATTTTATTTGTGCTGGCGATGCTTTATTTCTCATTTGCGCATACTGAGCAACGGCCTGTGTTTATTATTTTAGAATGGCTACCACTATTTTTTCTGCCGATTTTACTGGTGCAAATATATGGCGTTAAAAATCAATTGCCGATCGGTATTTTGTTTTATTCAATGCGTAAAAGGCAACCAGTGAGTTATCTGGATTTTAAGTTTCCGTATGCAACCATTTGTTTGCTTGGTGCCGGGGCAGTGAATGATGCATCTTTAATTTATTTTTTCCTATTTATTGGCATATTCAGTGCAATGTTATGGACAGTACGCTCAAAAAATAGCCCCGTTATTCTTTGGCTTATAGTGGTTTCATTTGCTGCCGTGCTTTCTTTTTGGGGACAACAGAGTTTACGTCAGTTACATGCCATCGTTGAAGACAAGTCAGTTGAGTGGTTGAGTGAATGGCAGGCAGACCCGTTTAAAAGTATGACTTCGATTGGTGATATAGGTGATCTTAAATTATCAAATAAAATAGAGTTCCGGGTAAAAGCCAGTGAATCATTGTTATTACAACAATCAAGTTACGATCGCTATATGGGGCAATCATGGTTCGCTTCAAAACGTATTTTTAGTGACCAGGCTAATTATTCATTAGCAAATAAAAACAGTGATATTAAACAATTAGAAATATTTCAATCGCGGAAAAGTACAACAATATTAGCACTTCCATCGGGTACGCTAGGCATTACGGGACTGGAAGGTGGTTTATTACAATTTACTCCTTTAGGTGCGGTTAAATTAACTGAAGCACCAGCTTATGTAAATTATAAAGTTGCTTATACGGGTAAAACCGTTGCAGATGTGGGGGATTTTGATTTACAAGTGCCTAAGCAACATTTGCCCTGGATAATTAAAATAAAGCAGCAATTGAAACTGGATGGTCAATCACCCGCTGTTATTGCACAAGCCATTCAATATTATTTTCAGCAAAATTATTATTACAGTTTATTTTTAGGAAAAGAGTCTAATGCGGATAAAGCACTCGAACTCTTTATGCTTAAACGTAAAGCAGGGCATTGTGAATATTTTGCCGTTGCCAGTACTTTGTTATTAAGAAGTTATGGTATTCCTGCGCGACTAGCGAATGGTTATGCCATGCAAGAATATAGTGAAGTAGAGCAGCTGTATATCGTTCGTCGTCGTCATGCTCATGCCTGGGCAATTGCAAATATTGATGGCATATGGCAAACAGTCGATTCTACGCCATCACAGTGGTTAGAAATGGAAGAACAACAAAGCGAGTTTTTGCAGCCGGTTTATGATTTATTTTCTTCATTTTATTTTAAATATAAACAATGGCGATATCTTCAGTCATTGCTTGGTGGTCAGAGCAATAATAATTTAATTTTGCTTGGTTTTGTGGGCGTATTATTGTTGGTTTTGTTTTGGCGATTGTATATTTCACGAAAACTGTTATTAAAACTGAACACTAAGCAACATGATCATATAGAGCGTATGGATTACCCTGGAAAAGACTCTGAACTGTATATAATTGAACAAGCTTTAGCAAAGACGTCTAGCGCTCGAATGAATAATGAATCAATAACAAACTGGGCAAGGCGTATCAATAATAATGAATTATTAATCATTGGAAAAATGCATTATCGTTATCGTTTTGACAATGAGAACTTCAGTTATGAAGAGAGAAAAAAATTAAAACTGGCTGTTCAGCAGTGGATGGAAACATTTCATCTTGAGCATGTTAATCCAGAAAAAGTCCCTCCTATTCATTAAAATAATATAGTATAGCTAGCTGTTTTTTACCGTGGTTTGCTTGTAGCTGACCAAGTGATGATTTATTAACGCCCACAAACAAACTATTTTTGCCAAGGGCCTTAAACCCAGATTTACAGAGAAAAATTAATGACCATATTAAAGTTAGGAGATAAAGAAATTATCTCGCAATCTGATGAAACCGTATTAGACAGTTTATTAAGAGAAGGTATTGTGATTCCACATGGTTGCCGACAGGGCGGTTGCTTTAGTTGTATTATTTTTAGTCAGGATGCTAACCCTCCAAAAATGGCACAAGAAGGGCTGAGTGAGGAACAGACCAAAAACAATGGTTTTTTTGCTTGTTTATGTAAGCCAGAACAAGATATGACGATTAGTTTAAAAATGAATACATAAAAATGACTCTGAACCAAAAAATGGTTGCTCATTTTCTACAGCTTGTCTTTTGAAAGTGAGGCATAGCCAGTAGTTTGTTCAGAACCATATAAATAATGATTTTGTTAATTTTAGATATGCTGCAATTATGAAAAAAACTGGAAAAACAACTGAAAATAGTCATTTGATTGTGTCGGCGGGTAAAAGTAGCCGTTTAGATGCTATTAGAAGAAAAGCGGGGTTGCTTACAGAAAATACAGCACTGGATAAAAAATCAAATCTTCAGAAAATGGCGGCTGGTTTAAATCTACCAACAAAAGAGGCCTTGCAGCAAGCGAGGGGCATAATAGAGGAGACAATGCTTTCTATTATGAATTCTTATCCTGCGGGCAAGAAAAATACTTTTTTTAAATTAAGGCATGGTATTGATGAAGTAGCAGTTAAAACCCTGCTTATGAAAGATGTATTTAAGCTGTTGAAGCTAGATACTAGAAATATAAAAAACTTTCAGTTAATTGAAAAATTGAATTGGGATGGAAAATCGACAGATGCTAAATAGAGTCATCAATCTATTCCCTTTATGGGCAATTATCTTGTCAGCTATCGCGTTTTTTAATGCAGAAATTTTTGCTGCATTAAAAAGCAGTATTGTGCCTTTACTGGCTATTGTTATGTTCACAATGGGGATGACTTTAACCTGGCATGACTTTAAATCAGTAATAAATAAACCCGTTGTTATCGCTATTGCCGTCAGCATTCAGTTTATATTGATGCCTTTTTTTGCTTATATTATTTCCAGTATGCTGGGTTTATCGACTGAGCTAATGACTGGTATGGTACTGGTGGGGGCTAGTGCTGGCGGGACGGCTTCAAATGTTATTTGTTATTTGGCAAAGGGTAATGTTGCGTTATCCATTTTAATGACCGTAGTCTCGACTTTATTGGCGGTCGTACTGATGCCAGGTTTAAGCTTTTTTTATTTAAATCAGTTGGTACCCGTGCCAGTTGAGGGAATGCTTAAAAGTATTTTGACTATTGTTTTGTTCCCTGTGTTATTGGGAACTTTTTTGAATAGTTTTTTTATGCAAAGGTTAAAAATAATCCAACCTTTTCTTCCTCTTTTATCTTCGTTCTCAATTGTTTTTATTATTGCTATTATTGTGGGTTTAAATCACGATAATTTGCGTGTGTTAGCTTTGCCAGTATTCTTTGCCGTGGTTTTGCATAATTTAATGGGGTTAACGGCTGGCTATGGTATCCCTTGGCTTTTAAAGTATGATGCCCGAACCTGTCGAACTGTTTGTATTGAAGTGGCCATGCAAAATTCTGGCTTAAGTGTTGCGCTGGCTGTTAAATATTTTTCTGTTGCAGCTGCATTACCCGGTGCGATATTTAGTATTTGGCATAATATTTCGGGGAGTTTATTGGCACTGTATTGGCGTAAATAAAATTAAATTGAAACTGATTAGCCAGCTACATTTTAATGACTTGGCGTTGTGCGCCCCATGTTCCGGCTTTAGGGTCAAATAAGCCAGCACATGGCGTGCTACAGGCAACACAAGTGCCATCAGCATTTAAATTCCATTCAGAAAGCTGATACCAGTCACGACCAATTAATAATTGACCACAGTGATGACAATAGGTGCTATCGGCTGCTTTATCATGAGCATTGCCTATGTAAGCATAATGCACACCATTTTTTAGGGCTATAGATCTTGCTTTTAATAAGGTCGAGCTTGGTGTTCTTGCTCTATCACGCATTTTCCAGTCCGGGTGAAAAGCTGAAAAATGCATGGGTACATCAGCCCCCAGGTTTTCAACGACCCATTGAGTCATTTCCTGTAATTCTTGTTCTGAATCATTTTCCCCGGGAATTAGCAGGGTTGTTAGTTCTAGCCAGACATTTGTTTCCTGTTTAATATATTTTATGGTTTCTAAAACTGGCTGTAGGTGCGAGCCAGTGATTTTATGATAGAAATTATCATTGAATGCTTTTAAGTCAATATTTGCAGCATCCATCATTTGATAAAATTCAGCTCGGGGCTTTTCACATACATAACCAGCTGAGACTGCGACTGATTTAAGACCTAATTCTCTACAAGCCTGTGCAGTATCAATAGCATATTCATGAAATATAACGGGGTCGTTGTAGGTGTAAGCGACACTTTTACAGCCATGATTAAATGCTGCTTTAGCAATAGCTTCAGGGCTTGCTTGATCCATTAAAGTATCCATTTCTCGAGATTTGCTTATATCCCAGTTTTGACAAAATTTACAGGCTAAATTGCAACCAGCAGTACCAAAAGAGAAAACTGATGAACCTGGATAGAAGTGATTGAGCGGCTTTTTCTCAATGGGGTCAATACAAAAACCACTGGATCGTCCGTAACTGGTTAAAACAATTTGTTGATTAATGTTTTGCCTAATAAAACACAAACCTCGTTGCTGTTCATGCAATTTACAAAATCTGGGACATAAATCACACTGAATTCTTCCATCATCCAGTTTATGCCAATACTTAGTTTTAATGGTGTTTTTTTCTATTTGGGAACTCATGGTAATAGTTAGTTAATCAAAGACAAATAAAAAATATCTGATAACTACTCAGTGTAGATTGGGACTGAAGGTATGACCTATCGAATAATATATGCTGAGTAGTTCCAATATTAGAAACTAAAAACTTGTAATTTAGCATAAAACACCTATAAATAAGTTATGGTATTTAGACGACAACCTGCTGTTGCAGGAACCTTTTATCCAGCGGACCAGGATAAGCTTAAAATAATGTTAACGCATTATCTTAGTGATGTGTCACAAGGTAAAAAAGTTCCCAAAGCGATCATTGCGCCACATGCCGGGTATATTTATTCTGCTCCCATTGCGGCCTCAGTTTATGCTCATTTAATACCTGCATCCGAGCTAATTAGCCGAGTTGTGTTATTCGGTCCTTCTCATCAGGTTGGTTTTCGAGGTTTAGCTTTAAGTTCAGCCGATGAGTTTGCAACGCCTCTTGGTAATATTGCTATAGATACAGATGCAGTGAAACAATTATCTGAATTATCTTTTGTTGAATATTTAGATCAGGCACATGAACTAGAGCATAGTCTTGAAGTTCATTTGCCCTTTTTACAAACTGTACTGAAAGAATTTACTTTAATTCCTTTAGTCGCAGGTGATGCCTCTGCTGAACAAATTTGTCAGGTGATCGAATTGTTCTGGGGGCAAAGTGATACTTTGGTTGTGATAAGTACAGATTTAAGTCATTTTCATGATTACCAAACAGCTCAAAAATTAGATAAGGAAACTTCAAAAATTATTGAACAATTGCAATATGAAAAACTGGATGGTAATTCTGCCTGTGGCTATGTGCCAGTGCGTGGTTTATTAGCTTTAGCCAGAAAAAATAAATTACGGGTTAAGGCAGTCGATTTAAGAAATTCTGGTGATACAGCTGGAAGTCTTAATAAAAATAGAGTTGTAGGATATGGTGCTTATGTCATTGAATGAAAAAAACAGGAAAGTTTTATTGGATTTAGCTTATCAATCAATTCAAACTGGATTAGATACAGGGCACCCACTAAGTATTAACCTAAGGGATTATCCTATTGAGTTTTCAAAGCAAAGAGCAACTTTTGTTACCATAGAAAAAAACAAACAATTACGCGGTTGTATTGGTATGTTAAAGGCTGTGTTGCCGCTGGCTGAGGATGTTTGTGAAAATGCTTTTTCAGCAGCATTTAAAGATCTAAGGTTCCCCCCGCTAGATCAATCAGAATTTTCAGAGATAGATATCCATATATCAATTCTAAGTCCCGCTGAAGAGCTTGAATTTACTTCAGAACAGGATTTGATATTTCAAATACGCCCTGATGTAGATGGTCTGATATTAGAAAGTGGTTCTCGTAGAGGCACTTTTTTACCATCTGTATGGCAGTCAATAACAACGCCAGTCCAATTTTTACAGCATTTAAAACAAAAGGCTGGGTTAGATAAAAATTATTGGAATGATCAGATAAAAGTTTCTCGATATACCGCTGAGTTGATAGGGAAAGACAGTTAGGGAGCGTCTGATTATGTCTGGGGGGAGTAGGTGCTGATTAGAAAGTTTAGATACAAGGCTAGCGCATCCAGTTTTTGCCTCTTAGCTAAGCATTTTTGAAATAACTTTAAAGTCAGGATGTTTAGAGTCTTTTAACCATTCAAATATAACGGATTCATAGTTGATAATGGTTGCACCTTGCTGTTGCATTCTTTGAAGAGAAAAAAGTTTATGCTCGGCATTCCTTGAGCATATGGCATCTTCTACAATATAAACCTGATAGCCATAGTGCAATAATTCCAAAGCTGTTTGTAAAATACAGACATGAGCTTCCTGGCCAATAAGGATAATTTGTTTGCGTTGACTATTCTTTAACGTTTGATTAAAGCTGTTTGCAGAAAAGCAAGAGAACCCTGTTTTATCAAGGATTGATGTATCTTTTGTAAAGTTATCTTTCAGTAAGGTATCTGTTGCCCCTAATCCCTTAGGGTATTGTTCTGTCACAATAACAGGAATATTTAATACGCTTGTGGCTTTAACTAAAATGCAACTGTGCTTTAGCATTTGATCTGCAGCATTCTCAGGCATTGCAGAAAGTAATCTGCTTTGAATATCAACCACTACAAGCAGGCTATTTTCTGTAGTAAGAATGTTTGAGTGCTGATTCATGGCATTAGATTTTTTTCATAATACGTGCTTTATCGCGTTGCCAGTCTCTATCTTTGCTTGCTGCACGTTTATCATGTAATTTCTTACCTTTTGCCAAACCAATTTTAAGTTTAGCTCGGCCTTTAATCCAATACATAGATAAAGGGATGATGGTGTAACCCTTACGTTCAACGCCACCGATTAATTTATCTATTTCATAATTATGTAATAGTAATTTTTTGCGTCTTACTCTATCAGGTACGATGTGAGTGGATGCAGATAATAAAGGTGATATATGAGCACCTAATAGCCATATTTCACCTTTATGAACAACAATATGACTTTCTTTTAATTGGATGTGTCCCTCTCTAAGGCTTTTAACTTCCCAACCCTCAAGTACTAACCCTGCTTCAAAGGTGTCTTCAACAAAAAACTCATGAGTTGCCTGACGATTAAGCGCAATTGTGTTGTCTTGTTGCTTATTCTTTTTTTTGGATTTTTTACCAGCCATAGTAATGAAAAATATTAATTTAAATCAAGGTAAAGGAATTATTTGGGTATTTTACTTGATTCGTAGATAATGAACGTAACTATTTAGCTTTTTTAGGACACTTAGCATAAACATGGCAAATACAAAATCAATACACGGAGAATGGTCATCGCGATTCGCTTATATTTTAGCGGCTACAGGTTCAGCAGTTGGACTGGGTAATATATGGAAATTTCCGTATATTACGGGTGAAAATGGAGGCGGCGCTTTTGTTTTAGTGTATTTAGCATGTGTTATTGCTATTGGCATTCCGATAATGATTGCTGAAACTATGATGGGACGAAGAGGCAGGCAAAGCCCCATTAATACCTTGGAAGCTTTATCTACCGAAGCTAATGCTAATACCAACTGGCACTATTTAGGCTGGATGGGTGTTATCGCGGGTGTACTTATTTTATCTTATTATAGTGTGATCGCAGGTTGGGCAAATGCCTATGTTTTTAAAGCGATTTTTGGTGGGTTCTCTGCCGACCCTGTAGAAGTTAAAGCAAGTTTTGATGACTTTATTGCTAGTCCTGTTCAATTAGTATTCTGGCATACAGTATTTATGATTGCGACCATGAGCGTTGTAATGCGTGGTGTTAATAGTGGATTAGAAAAAGCGGTACAGTTATTGATGCCGACTCTACTGGGCTTGTTAATACTTTTGGTTGCCTATGCAATGACCACGGGCGAAGCGTATTTTCAGGGCTTGTCTTTCCTTTTTTCGCCCGACTTTAGTGAAATTGATGGTGATGCAGTATTGACTGCCATGGGGCATGCTTTTTTTACCTTAGGTCTTGGTATGGGAGCAATCATGGTTTATGGTTCATATTTACCGAGTGGCGTTTCAATTGCTAAAACCAGTTTATATATCGCAGGTGCAGATACCATTGTTGCTCTTTTGGCTGGTATAGCCATTTTTCCACTGGTGTTTGCTAATGGATTAGAGCCTGGTTCTGGTCCTGGTCTAATCTTCCAAACCTTACCCATTGCGTTTGGTAATATGACTGGCGGCTGGTTATTTGGTATTTTGTTTTTTGTATTACTGGTTTTTGCTGCCTTGACATCATCTATTTCACTTGTGGAACCCGTTGTTGCCTGGCTAGTTGAAAATAAAGGATATAGTCGTGTTAAAGCGAGTGTCGTTAGTGGGTTTGCTACATGGACATTAGGCGTCAGTGTGGCATTGTCATTTAATGTTTGGTCTGATTTCACAATTTTTGGTAAAACAATCTTTAATTTCCTAGATTATTTAACCGCCAACCTGATGTTACCGATTGGTGGTTTTTGTATCGCTGTATTTGCTGCCTGGATCATGCATCAGAAGCATGTTAAAGAAGAACTTGATTTACCTGAGCAACAATATGCCTTATGGAAGTTTCTGGCTAGTTATGTGGCACCAGTTTCTGTATTCTTGGTCTTTTTACATGTTGTTGGAGTATTTTAAGTATGCCCATCGTACAAAAAAGTGCATTGATTAAGTACTCAGCACTTCAAATGTTTGAAATTGTAGATGATATTGAGTCTTATCCAGAATTTTTACCTTGGTGCAGTGGCAGCAAGATACTAAAACGGGAAGGGGATATTGTCGAAGCTGAGTTACTCATAGCTAAAGCGGGTTTTAATAAATCATTCGCTACACGCAATAGAAGTGATGGGCATGGTAAATTGTTTATGACTTTATTAGATGGGCCTTTTTCTTCTCTGGATGGAGTCTGGGATTTTATGCCTTTAAGAGAGGATGCAAGTAAAATTTCTCTGGATTTAGAGTTTGAAATGCATGGGAAATTTGCCAGTCTGGCATTTGGTGCTGTGTTTAATCAAATTTGTAATACCATGGTTAAATCATTTACTGATCGAGCCAAGCAAGTTTATGGATAAAATTGTTGTTGAAGTTGCTTTTGCAACATCTGATAAGCAAGAGATCTCAACGGTCACACTTGCAATGGGAAGTACAGTGCAACAAGCGATTATTGCCTCTGGCATTATCAAGCAATTCCCTGTAATTGATTTACAGAAAATGAGTGTTGGGGTGTTTGGTAAAGTTTGTCAGCTTGATAAAGTGGTTGAGTCCGGGGAAAGGGTGGAAATCTATCGGGCTTTATTTGTTAATCCGATGGATGCCAGACGAAACAGAGCGGGTAAATCAAACTAGATAACACTTTTGTTTGCTGAGTCATCAATCAGCCTTGGCTGGTGATGGCTCAGCTAAGCTGATTGATTATTTAAGGAGGTTCCTTAAGGAATCTCTGATCAAGTTAGAAATTTTTCTATAAAAGAAATTTTACTGAATTTTTTGAAATTTTCTCATTTTTCACTCTA
>Ga0209707_1001170_pt1 | contig 15040 bp, 9 predicted proteins | sample EN4Hudsemesocosm_FD_184630 | JGI IMG/M metagenome (GOLD analysis project Ga0209707, IMG submission 184630) | Methane-oxidizing microbial communities from mesocosms in the Hudson Canyon - EN4B Hudson Canyon (SPAdes) (version 2) | ecosystem: Environmental > Aquatic > Marine > Cold seeps | place... | reverse complement strand
AGCGACTCCCCAGTGGTAGAAGCTTAAGTAAACAAGAAATTAAAAAAATCTACCGAGCCTGTGAAAAAGATAAAACCACCGCAGGAAAACGAGACCAAGCCATTATTGCCACCATGCTGGCCAGTGGAATTAGACGATCAGAAGCGGCCAATATCACACTCGATGATTACAACACCCGAAACGGACAGCTCAATATTCAAGCCGGAAAAGGCAACAAACAACGAACTGCCTATATCAATACTGAAAGTCGACAAATAATAAGAAAATGGCTCAATGTTAGAGGAACAGAAGCAGGTGCATTATTTAACCCTGTCACCAAATCAAACAGCATCCAATACCGCAAAATATCCAGCCAAAGCATCTACGGCATTATTAGAAAGCGTGCAGAACAAGCAAAAATAGAGCCATGCAGACCTCATGATCTAAGACGTACGTTTGTTACCCATTTGCTCGAAGCTGGCATAGACATCAATACCGCACGACAACTAGCAGGACACTCAGACATACAAACCACAGCACGTTATGACCTCAGAGATGAGAAGCAGCAAAAGAGAGCATTGCGGCGATTACAGTGTTTGTAAAAGAATGTTAAATAAGCTTTTAATATCGATTAATCACTAAATGTAGAAAATAAATGAAGGATATTTTGAGCATGGCAACCATGGAGATTGTTACCCTGCCTCATGTTATGTTTTTTAATTGTATGGCTATGTAGATGTTGGTTGATATTATCAATTAAGATTAGTCGACATTACTGAATTAAGAAATATAAGTAGATTTAATAGTCTCTTGTAAGTAAATGCCTCGTTTTCATGATATATTCCCTGCAAAAGGAAACTAGGTCATCATTCCATGAAAATAGGGACATTCACAGATTATCATGCTAAATACTACGCATACGAACTAACCAAGCAAGCATCTGGTGATGACGTAGAACGTCTGTCTACATCACTTTTTGATGCCAGTGTTGATTTAAACCCCCATCAAATTGAAGCAGCACTATTTGCCCTACGCTCTCCTTTATCCAAAGGTGTGGTTCTGGCTGATGAAGTTGGTTTAGGAAAAACTATCGAAGCAGGCTTAGTACTGTGTCAATACTGGGCAGAAAGAAAGCGTAATTTACTGGTAATTTGTCCTGCCTCATTACGTCGCCAATGGTCGGCTGAACTCACCGAAAAATTCAATTTACCCTGTGTTATTTTAGACTCTATAGCAGTCAGAAAAATGAAAGCAGAGGGGCACTATACTCCTTTTAAACAAAATAAAGTTATCATCCTTTCTTATCATTATGCGAGCAGAATGGAGGATGAATTAATTGCAGTTCCTTGGGATTTAGTAACTATTGATGAAGCACATAAATTGCGTAATGCTCATCGTACAAGCAATCGCATGGGGCAAGCTTTACGACGAGCCCTTGTTGGTAGACAAAAACTTTTACTTACCGCAACGCCTCTACAAAATAGCCTAATAGAATTATATGGCCTATCAACACTAATAGATGATGAACTATTTGGTGATGATAAAATTTTTCGTCAGCAATACATTAATACCCGAGATAATTTACCCGAACTTCGTGGGCGGCTTGATGGTTTTGTTAAACGTACATTAAGAAAACAAGTGCTTGAATATGTTAAATACACAACACGCCGTACATTTACTCAACCTTTTACACCTAGTGATGAAGAGCAGCAACTATATGATGCTTTATCTGCCTTTATGTTGCGTGAAGATTCTTATGCCCTCCCTAAGAAACAGCGCCATTTAACCAATTTAATACTGCGTAAACTGCTGGCGTCTTCAACATTTGCTGTAACAGCTACATTAGAAAGAATTCGTGATCGGTTAACTGCACTGAAGGCGTATTCTAAAGAGCCTGTTAATAACTTTCTGCAAGAGTTAATTACACGAGATGAATTAGAAGATGAATATCTAGAAACACTCGATGAAACTAATCAAGAAGAGGTGCTTGAAGAGTTAGATATAAATCAAGAACAGTTACAACAAGAAATTTTAGAATTAGGTACTTATATTGAATGGTCTAAGGCAATTCAAATAGATGCCAAGACCAAACAGCTTACTACAGCATTGGAAACAGGATTTAGAGAAATGCAAAAAATGGGGGCAGCTAAAAAAGCCATCATTTTTACAGAATCAAGACGAACACAAGAGTACCTGAAAGAACACCTTAATAAAAATGGTTATCAAGGAAAACTCGTTACTTTTAACGGAACTAATAATGATGCAGGCTCAACTGAAATTTATCAACAATGGATGGAAGATAATCAAGGAAGCGATAAAATTACAGGGTCACGAGCTGTGGATCGTAAAACAGCTTTGATTGATTGTTTCCGTAATCAAGCTGAAGTTATGATTGCTACAGAAGCTGCAGCAGAAGGTGTTAACTTACAGTTTTGCTCATTAATTATCAATTACGATTTACCTTGGAATCCTCAGCGCATAGAACAGCGCATTGGGCGTTGTCATCGGTATGGGCAGCAATTTGATGTGGTAGTGATTAACTTTATTAACCAACGTAACTATGCTGATCAACGGGTACTAGAGCTACTTACAGAAAAATTCAACCTCTTTGATGGTGTCTTTGGTGCTTCTGACGATATTTTAGGAAGCATAGAGTCAGGTGTCGACTTTGAAAAACGAATTCAAGCAATTTATGACGGCTGTCGTACTGCTCAAGAAATTGAATCGGCTTTTACTCAATTACAAGTAGAGTTGGAAACGGACATCAGTGATAAACTTAAACAAACGCAACAGTTATTGCTTGATAACTTTGATGAAGATATTCATGACCTGCTTAAGGTACAGCTTGATCAAGCGGAGCGAAGGTTGGATAAAATTAGTCGATGGTTTTGGGCGGTAACTCAGCATCAATTAGTTAAAAAAGCGAATTTTGATAACAGTAACCACAGCTTTCATCTAAGGGATGATGGTATTAAAGATGCCTCTATTGGGCAATATCAGCTCATTAGAAAGGGACAGAATAAACAAGGTGAAACACTTAATGCACAGACTTATCGTTTAACTCATCCACTAGGAGAGTGGGTGCTAGATGCTGCAAAAAAACAACTGACACCAGAGGCATACCTTGTTTTTGACTATGCTGCACATGGCGCAAAAATAACCATATTGAAAAATCTTATAGGACAAACAGGCATATTAAAACTCCAACGCTATAGTATAGAAGCACTGGAGCGTACCGAAGATCACCTGATATTTGCAGCACAAACGAATAAGGGAGAGAATCTTCCTGCTGAAACAGCACAAAAGCTTATGCAATTACCTACAAGATCATGTCAGCAAGAGAGTGTAGGGAGTAGTGAATTAATTGAACAATCATTAATAACAGCGCAGTATGAATTAGCTCAAATGGTTAATGATCGTAACCTTATATTTTTTGAAGAAGAAGTGAGCAAACTTGACCACTGGGCGGATGATTTAAAATTTAGCTTGGAACAAAGCATTAAAGAAATAGATAAAGAAATTAAAGAAGTACGCCGCCATTCCAAAATTGTACCAACACTTGAAGAAAAATTGAGTTTACAAAAACAACAGCGCGATTTAGAGCGGCATCGTAATAAACAGCGAAAAGAGTTGTTTGATCGACAAGATGAAGTAGATGAACGTAGAGAAGGCCTAATCGGACAACTAGAAAGCAAACTTAATCAGACAATACAGATTGAGGATTTATTTACTATTCGATGGAGTCTTTGCGGATGAATTCAAAGTTCTCAGATTATATCGTTTATGTCGATGAAAGCGGAGACCATGGCTTAAAAACCATAGACCATAACTATCCTGTGTTTGTACTGGCGTTTTGTATCTTTAAGAAAACTGATTATTGGCAACAAGCAGTACCCTCAATTCAAGAATTCAAGTTTAATCATTTTGGTCATGATCAAGCCATTTTACATGAAACAGATATACGTAGAGATCGTGGGGACTTTTCTTTTTTGAAAACCAAGGTTATGAAAACTGATTTCTTGAATGAATTGACAGATATTATCCAGACAAGTCACTTTACCTTAATCAGTACAGTGATAAAAAAAGAAGAGTTACGTAAACGCTATCATGAGCCAAACAACCCTTATCACGTTGCCTTGAGTTTTGGGCTGGAACGTGTTTTTAACTTCTTAAGGGGGAAGGGTGCTCATCAAACTATTACACATATAGTTGTTGAGAAACGGGGCAAGGTAGAAGATAACGAATTAGAACTTGAGTTTCGTCGTATTTGCGATGGCGCTAATTACCATCAGCATAAACTACCCTTTGAAATAATATTTGCTGATAAAAAAAGTAATTCAACCGGACTACAGTTTGCCGACTTAATTGCACGGCCAGTTGGGGTACATATTCTTAGACCAGACCAGGAAAACAGAGCTTATGAGATATTGCGTAGTAAATTTTACTGCAATGGAAATGGGGCAACAAATGGGCGAGGACTAAAGTGTTTTCCTTAGAAAGCAAAAAGCCCCAGTGTTTCCACTGAGGCTCAATGCCGACCGAGAATCCCCAGTCCTTGATTAAAATTATGAATTGTTAAGCCTCTAAAGTCAAGGTGTAACTTGTTTTGTAATTGCAAAGGTTAATGAACTTAAACGATGTCTAATATAATGAAACAACATTTAATATTAACAGGGATTGTACAAAATGAATGCGATAACTAAAGAGTTTTTGGGGGCATTGAAAGGAATACTAGAAACTCGGTATGTGCCTAACTTGCCAGCATTATTAGAAAACAAAGCACCTGAGCAAAATAAAAACAAACAAATATCACGAGCATTTAGTGCTTTTGTGCTTCAATCCAAATTAGGTATTCCAGCCCAGGAAGCTTCCGCTGAAAATCAGGGATGATTTTTAGTCCGCAGTAGGCGAAGGGAAATTTGGCAATCTGAAGTGAACTGTAAGTTCGCTCAGGAGCCAAAAATTTTATCCCGAAGAGCCGTAGAGCCATTTGAGGTAGGGTTAACGAAGCAGCTTTTGTGCGTAGTTGATCCGGACGCAGGGCGGACTGGGGCATTATTGATTCGCCGCGTGGCGAATCGATTTTTGCGACAGGAGTCCCAAAATCTTTAGGCGAGCCACGTGGTGGCGCGCCTATCAAGCTGTAGTTGATGACTTTAATGATAATGGAATTGATGCAATCTACTATGAAGAATCAACGGAAACGCTTTATTTAGTCCAATCAAAACTAAAAGCAACTGAACAATTTAAACAAGCGGATGCTCAAGCTTTTGTTGATGGTGTTCGGCTTTTGATTAAACAGCAGTTTTCTGAATTTAACGAAAATGTAATAAATAGAAAGTCAGAAATTGAAGCTGCACTAGATACATGTAGTCATATTGACATAGTTGTAGCCTATACAGGGGATGGAATTTCAGGCGTTGCAACTGAAGTATTGAACCGCTTAATTATCGATGAGGATCTTCAAGAAGAACGGTTTAAAGAAGAAATATCGTATTTTACTGCGGATGATGTTGTTAAAGCACTGAGACTTGAAAAAGCTTATCAACCAGTAAATACTAAAATTAAATTGCAAAAACATCAGAAAATCTGTGAGCCAAGAGAGGTATATTATGGTGTTGCAAAGCTGGTTGATTTAGCTGCATTACATGAAGAATTTGGAAAAGCCCTATACGAGAAAAATATTCGTTATTACCTTGGGAGTACCAAATCAAATGTTAACCGATCTATTAAAGCGACATTAGCCAATAAACCTCAGGATTTTCTACTTTTAAATAATGGTGTAACCGCTTTAAGTGAAATAATTGATCCTAAATCACAAAGGGCAGGCTATAAAAACTTTAATGTCCGTGGGTTTTCCATTATTAATGGAGCACAGACCGTTGCAACTGCTGCTGAATTTATAAGACTTCACCCAGAATCAAATGTGGATGAAGCCAAAGTAATGCTGACAATTATTAAGTCAGCCTCTGATAGTGATTTTCCAAAAATAGTTACTAAAGCAAGAAACCACCAAAATCCCGTTCAGGCAACTCACTTTGCAGCACTTGATGATACTCAGGAGCGTTTACGGCAAGATATTGCTATTCATGGTTATCAGTATCAATACCGACCACAAAGCCTGTCTACCCCCAGAAGACAGTTGATAACACTGGAAGAGGCATCGAAAGCTTTAGCTCTATTTGAAAAAGACCCTCGGTATTTAGTAAGGTTAAAATCAGAGCCTAGTAGGTTTATTCATAAAGACTCAGTTGAATATCAGTCTATATTTACAACAAACTTAAGTGCTATTCATTTAATTAATGCCGTTAAATTATATCGAGCAACACGGCAGGTACTCTTATCTAATGAAAATAGTAGTTTTGGTAAAGAAAAACTTATTTATCGACATGGTGTTTTTTGTATTGCAGGTGTACTAATGAAAAGACTGCATAACAAAGTTATGGGTGAAGAAATTTTGAATGATACGCAAATAAACCAGATTATTAGCTTTCCCTTGGACGAACTTAGGCAGAAAACATTTGAAATTATGGATGTGTCTACAATGTTTAGTCCTGGCCCTTTAGCCTTTTTTAGAAATCAGACTTATGCATTACCTGTGATTAATGAAATGATGATTCAACATTATGGGCAAGAAAATGAAACAGTTAGTTACTTAAGAAATGTGACGATAGGAACTGATAAATACCCTAAACAACAATTGGTCGATTATTTAATTAGCCAAGCACCACAAATTTGAGATTGAAGTAATGAGCAAAACAAAATTGGAATTAACCTGGATAGGCAAGGATAAAAGGCCAAAGCTTGAACCACGGATTTTGTTAGAAGATCCTACAAAGTCCTACCATGCTAAACACCGTGTTTCCGAGAATGATCAATTTGATAATAAGTTAATTTTTGGTGATAACTTATTGGCTTTGAAGGCGTTGGAGCAGGAATATACAGGGAAGGTGAAATGCGTATTTATTGATCCACCTTATAATACCGGAAATGCTTTTACTCAGTATGATGATGGGTTAGAGCATTCAATATGGTTGTCATTAATACGTGACCGTTTAGAAATTATCCAAAACTTGTTATCAGATGATGGTTCGTTATGGATTACGATTGATGATAATGAGGCGCATTATTTAAAAGTGTTGTGCGACGAAGTGTTTGGACGAAATAATTTTATTGCATCAATTATTTGGGAGAAGGATGCCGGTCGTAAAAATGATACAACAATTTCAACTTCACACGATTACATACTTATTTATACCAAAGATTCTAAGTCTTGGAAAAAGACCAGGAATTTATTAGAGCGTGGAGATGAGCAGTTAAAGAGGTATAAAAACCCTGATAATGACCCAAGAGGGCCTTGGAGGCAAGGTGCTGATGGTACTGCTAAAAGTGGTAATGATGGTCTAAGATATGAAATAACATTACCATCAGGTAGAGGGATACTGCCACCAATAGGAAACTTCTGGAGATTTAGCAAGAAAACTTTTGAGACTGCTCTTTCTGAAAATCGCGTGTACTTTGGAAAAAAAGGCGATAGTTTACCTGTAATAAAAAAATACCTTTCTGATATTCAAGACGGAATGGTACCTAAAACATGGTGGCCATCTTCAGAAGTTGGCTCTAATCAGTCTGCTCGTAGAGACCATTTGAGAAAGTTATTACCTGATATTGAACCCTTTGCTACTCCAAAACCAGAACAACTATTAGAAAGAATTATTCATATTTCGACAAATTCAGGAGATATTGTTCTTGATTCGTTTGCAGGATCTGGAACTACTGGTGCAGTAGCTCAAAAAATGGGCCGTCGATGGATAATGGTAGAATTGGGAGAACACTGCCACACTCATACTATCCCTCGTCTAAAAAAAGTTATTGATGGTGAAGACCAAGGTGGCATTTCCAAAACAGCTAACTGGCAAGGCGGTGGTGGCTTTCGTTATTACAGCTTAGCTCCATCTCTATTAGAAAAAGATCGCTGGAACAACTGGGTGGTAAATAAAGCTTACAACCCACTGATGTTATCAGAAGCTTTATGCAAACTGGAAGGCTTTACTTACGCACCTTCTGATACTCAATGGTGGAAGCATGGCTATTCTACTGAGCAAGATTTTATTTATGTCACTACGGAAAATTTATCCGTAGCTCAATTACAAGAATTATCTGATGAAGTGGGTGGTGATCAATCATTATTAGTTTGTTGTACGGCTTTTCGCTGTAAGGTCGATAGATTTAGTAACTTGACCTTAAAGAAAATTCCAAAAATGGTGCTATCTCGTTGTGAATGGGCGCATGATGATTACAGTTTAAGTATTGAAAACCTACCGCAAATGGAACAGCCTGATGCAGAGCCAGTACAAGCTGATTTATATGGAGATAAGGCATGAGTAGCAGAGTATTAAATAATGTATCAGGGCGTTTAAGTCTTCGTAGCCCTCAAAGGGAATCACTGGAAGCATTGGCTAAAGCAATAGATGCTGCACCCGATATGCTCCACCCAAAACGAGATGTCGCAGATATTTTACAAAGTCTAAAAAGTGAGTTTTCTACCTTATCAGATTTTGAACGTGAATTTCCTTCTCTCTGTTTTGCTTTAGCAACAGGGGTGGGTAAAACGCGATTGATGGGTGCCTTTATTAGTTATTTATATTTAGAAAAAGGCATTCAAAATTTCTTTGTATTAGCACCTAATTTAACGATTTATAACAAACTGATTCAGGACTTTACACCGAATACCGCTAAATATGTTTTTAAAGGCATTGCTGAATTTTCTACTGATACTCCAGTTATTATTACGGGCGATGATTACGAGGTAAAAGGTCGTCATGCTGGGAGTTTGTTTTCATCTATTTCTATCAATATTTTTAATATTTCTAAAATCAATTCTGAAGTACGTGGTGGTAAATCACCCCGTATTAAACGGTTGTCTGAATATATCGGTGACAGCTATTTTAATTATTTAGCACAATTACCCGATTTGGTTTTGTTAATGGATGAGTCTCACCGCTATCGTGCAAGTGCAGGTGTTAAGGCTTTAAATGAGTTGAATCCATTATTTGGCTTAGAGTTAACCGCAACGCCTTTTGTAGAAAGTAATAAAGGAGCTATTCCTTTTAAAAATGTTGTTGTTGATTATCCCTTAGCAAGAGCTATGGATGATGGCTTTGTTAAAGAACCAGCGGTAGTCACACAGCGTAATTTTGATGCCAAACAGCACAGTAAAGAAGAAGTAGAGACTATTAAATTATTGGATGGTATTCGCCTACATGAAGCGACAAAAGTAGAGCTGCTAACTTATGCTCATGAGAATGATGTAAAAGTTGTTAAGCCCTTTATGCTGGTGATTGCACGTGATACGACTCATGCCGCTTCTTTACTTGAGTTAATGGAGTCGGATGATTTTTTTGCTGGCCGTTATCTGGGCAAAATTATTCAGGTTGATAGTAGTCGATCGGGAGCGGCTGAAGATGAAATGATTGCTCGGTTATTGGCTGTTGAAAGTATTGATGAACCAACGGAAGTAGTGATTCATGTCAATATGCTTAAAGAAGGCTGGGATGTCACTAATCTTTACACTATTGTTCCGCTTAGGGCTGCAAATGCTCGTACATTAATAGAACAGTCAATTGGCCGTGGTTTACGGTTGCCTTATGGCAAACGTACGGGAGTAACAGCGGTTGATCGTTTAAATATTGTTGCACATGATCGTTTTCAAGAAATTATTGATGAGGCTAATAACCCAGAAAATCCTTTACGTTTAAAACAGGTTATTTTAGAAGCTGAAGAAGAGGATGTAAGTACAGAAAGTATTGAAATTTCTTCAAAACTGGAAGGTTTAATCACTGGAGCAATTACAACAGGGAGTTCAGGTACTATTTATTCACTACCTGATTCGGACAAACCTGTATTTAATGGGGTGGCTGAAAAAGAAGTAGCTAAAGCTGCTTTATCAATTATCAATCAATTTCAACATAAGCCAGCGCAAGTTCCGACCAGCCAAGCTTTGTTGACTGCTGATATGCAAAAAACTATTACTTCTGCGGTAACAGAGCAATTATCCAATCAACAAACTTCTTTATTTGAAGAAGAAAAAGTTGATTTAGCAGCCGTAGTAGAAAAGGCGACACAATTGATGGTGCAAAATACCATTGATATTCCAAGAGTAGTTGTAGTACCTAAAGGCGAAGTGACTTATGGATATCACCCGTTTACTTTGGATATTAGTGAATTAAATTTACAGCCCTCTGAACGAGATATTGTTATTCAAAGTTTAGAGACGAATGAGCAAGAAACACTGGCGGCGCACAGTGAAATTATTGCCCAAAAGCCAGAAGACTATATTGTGCATACGCTGATTGATTATGATGATATCTCCTATGATGATCATGCTGAATTAATTTATGATTTATCAGGTCAGGCTGTTGAACATTTGAACAACTACTTATCTGAAGATGAAGTTAAAAATGTGTTAAGTAGCAACCGACAATTGATTGCTAAGACCATTCATGTACAAATGGCTGAGCATTTTTGGGAAAAAGCGACTAGTTATGAAGTGGAGGTTCGAAGTGGCTATACCCCGTTAAAGCCTTGCGCTTATACAATTAATGCCGGACAAACAGCACACTCTTATCGAGATACTGTTATGGATAAAGCTAAAATCAAACAAATGCTATTTGGTAGCTTTAGTAAATGTCTATACTCATTACAAAAATTTGATTCTGATACTGAACGCCGTTTTTCGGTCATCTTGGAACGTGATGCGCAAAAATGGTTTAAACCAGCCAAAGGACAATTTAAAATTTACTATCAGGATGGTACTGAACACCCTGAATATGTCCCTGATTTTATTGCAGAAACTGAAGGCTGTGTTTTGATGGTTGAAACTAAGGCTCAAAAAGACATGAAAGATGCCAAGGTTTTAACCAAAGCTGATGCAGCGATTAAGTGGTGTGAAAATGCCAGCACTCATTTGTTGGCTAACGGGGGTAAGGAATGGGTTTATTTGTTAGTTCCTCATGATGAGGTGAAGGAGAACCTTAAAATAACGGATTATTTGAATAAATTTCGTTTTCATGAAACGGTGTGATTAATTCTTATAGTATTCCCATATCAATAAATGATTAATCCATGCAGTTTAGTAAGAGCACTTGATAAGCATTGGGATGCAATTGAACAGCTGGTTGCACATGGGAGAGATACGATTGCTTTTGAACGTGACGATTTAATGATGTTGTTGGCAAAAGTCTTATGTGAATGAAACTAGCCCCTTGTGTCAGAATAGTTTTCGTCTTATTTCCTGATTATGATGGGGTTGGGTTATCAAATTATACCCGGCTATTAAGACCTCTTTATGCTGACTCAACATTGCGGTTCCTAGTACTCAGTCATCAATTTAATGTCGGGTAAAGCCTTCCCTTTCATACATAAATTAGCTGTAATCCGGTTATGTAGAACACGACAAGATAAGAATGACTAAGTATTAGTTGGGAATATAAACTAGAAAAATTTGGTAATGCAGAGGCCTGGCAAAAAACGCGAATTCAATTTGAGAATGCGATCAAACAGTTGGAGTTAGTGAAAGGGGTTAATGATAAGTTTGAAAAATTAGCTCAGTTATCTCAATTTTATGGAAGAACGTTAGAGCAAGAAGCTATTTGGTTGTGAGAGGTAGATACAAATATTAATGGAGTATAAGTAATGGCACAAAAATCACAGTTCGATGCATCAGCGTCAATGCTTGGCTATTTATATCAAGTTCGATATGGGTTGTTTTTGGCCTTAAAAAAGCTCCCTGAAGTTGATGATCCTGAGCAATATCATATTTCAATTGAAAAACTGGATGATATCGGTTTTGATAAGGAAGGAACCGCTACTGAATTACTTCAAACTAAATATCATGGACAACCTGGTAATCTAACAAATAGAAGCCCTGATATATGGAAGACAATAAGAGTTTGGGTGGAGTTGTATAGACGTGGTGATATTGAATTAGGAAAAGTTATTCTTACGCTGGTAACCACACAGACATTACCTTTTGAGACAGTAGCCTATTTTTTGGGGGTTGGTCAGGAACGAAATACAAGTAAAGCATTAACTGAACTAGTCGAAATTAGCAAAGAAAAGAATAAATCTAATGCCAAGGGGTATATTGCTTTTCAATCTCTATCTAATATTGAACAGAAGGTGTTACTAGACTCGATATATATTGTAGGTCAGTCTGATGATTTAGAGCAAACTAGAGGTAAAATTATTCGGTATGGAAGACAATCTGTACCTTCTGAATCTGTTGGTGCTTATATTGATCGTCTGGAAGGTGTATGGTTTAAAATGTGTGTGGATGTATTAAGCCAGAATCCAACGGGGATTATTTCTCTAGGTCGATTAGAAGACATAATTGATGAGCTCAGGCCAGAATATACACAGAATAATTTACCCGCAGAATTTATTGATGAATTACCTGATATTATCGACTTAGAAGGTGACTTAAGGACTTTTGTAAAACAGCTACGTTTATTTAATGCTCCTAAAAGTATGGTTGAGCAGGCTGTTACATATTATTACCGAGCATTTGAACAACGTAGTAAGTGGCTGGTAGATGGTCTACTAAAACCTGGTGAGTTAGGTAAATATGACAGAAAGTTACAGGAGCATTGGAAAGACTGTAGGGCGCATCTTGAAATAATGGAAGATATAGCGACAGAGGAAGGCAAACGAAAGTTTTCAGCTAAACTGTATCAGGATTGTTTACAGAAAGGAATTATACCGATAAGGCCATATTTTACTGAATATTATGTCGCAAAAGGGAGTTACCAGATTCTTTCTGATGAATTAAATATAGGCTGGTATCCTGACTATATAACGTATTTAGGTAATGCAAGTAATGAGGATGTTGCATAGTGCTAGTTAATGAAACCTATTCTTTTGAAGAGAAAAACCTATTTAATCCTGCTTATGTCGGAACAATTATTTATCAAGCAATAAGGGAACATCAAAAAAAGGCTGATGCAGGGTTACATTGTGCTTTAGTTTATTTACTTGTTCCCTTGGTGCTTTCTCCTCGATATCTATCAACGCTTCCTTCTAGTATTTCTTCACCATTAGAGAGCTGGGTTATCAATCAAGAGGGGAATTTGATTGGTTTTCCTGAATCAGTTAAATCATATGTAGATATTGTAAATTATGCAGTTGCTTATTTAATATCGCATGATGCAATTTTGCTAGGGGAAGATGGTCTGTATCAAATTTCCAATGATAGGGTGGCAAAGATGCCGGTGCTAGTTAAGGATACTCCGTCATTTAAGAAAAGTTTTCTTGCTGCTGGATTCATAGGGAGGTGGTTTTCTTGTGCTTCTTCTGTTGAAAGTGTTTTTATACATTTTGGAGTAAAGCCATGACAATGCAGATTCTTAAAATTTCGTTGTATGGTAAGAACGGTTCGCGTAGAGATATTGATTTTAAGCTGGGTGCTGTCAATATTATTACAGGGGCTTCACAGCGAGGTAAAACCTCATTAATCCACATTGTGGAATATTGCTTAGGAGCTAGTGAGTGTATGGTTGCTGAGGGGCATATTCGTCAGACAGTCGACTGGTATTCAATTTTACTGCAATTTCCTGATTGTCAGGTGTTTATTGCCAGAGCATCTCCTTTGCCCGGAATAAAAGCAAATACTACTGCTCATTTATTGGTTGAAAATGAGATTGAGCTCCCCAAGATATTAGGAGGTAATGATCGTACAAATATTGAAAGTGTTATTGCCTTTTTAACTAATAAAACTAGTATTTCTGAGCAATTAACTCAGGTTCCTGAAGGCCAAACTAGAGATGAAGTGAAAATTGGTTTTCGCCATTCACGGTATTATTTGTTTCAAAATCAGAATGAAATTGCGGATAATGAAATACTTTTTCATCAGCAAGCAAGACCTTTTGTTCCTCAAAATATCAAAGATACTTTACCATATTTTATTGGTGCTGCTGAAGATGACCGCTTGTCAGAAATTGAGAAGCTTCGTTCTTTAAAAAGAGATCGGGTTAAGCTTGTTAAGCAGATTAAAGAGATGGACTCTTTAAAAGGTGATGGATTACAAAAAGGATATGTCCTATTGAGTGAAGCTGCAGAAATTGGGTTGTACCAATCTTCTAACTTGATTCCTAATGAAGGTGATCTTATTAAGGAGCTAAACAAAATAGCTCAATGGATACCATCAGAAGTAAAGGATGATAGTTCAGACCCACTTATCATCCTAGAACGAGAGTACCAGAAATTATTACAACAGAAAAATACATTGAAATTGCGGTTGCGAGAAGCTAAAAATTACACTGAGTCTGAGTCAGGGTTTGAAAGAGCAGTTACTGAACAGGCTTATAGACTTAAATCAGTAGGGTTGTTTACACAATTTGAAAAAAAACCATAAGCACTGTCCGGTATGTAATTCACTTAATAAAAAAGAGTCAAATTTTGATGCAGTTATAAAGAAATCATTAGAAAACCTTGAACATAAGTTGGATGGTGTTGGGCGGAGTAAACCGAGAGTTAGACTTTATGTTGGGCAGTTGGAAAAAGAGAAATCTGACCTTGTTTTACGGTTAAAAAGAGTTAAGTTATCAATAAACAAAATCAGAGAGATGGATCATGAATTAGTCCAATATGCGGATTTAAATATACAACGGGCACGAGTAGCTGGAAAAGTTTCTCTTTATATTGAAAGTGTTGATTGGAATAAAGATACTAGTGATTTAATGAATCAAGTTGAGTTATTAGATGTTCAAATTGCAGATTTATCGGAACGTCTTGACCCTGAGGCAATGAAAGAAAGGTTAGGTGCTCAACTTAATTGTATTGCTGAGGATATGACTAACTGGGCTCGTGAATTGGAGCTTGGGTATAGCGAGAATAACAGAATTCGTTTGGATGCAGCTAAGCTTACAGTGGTTGCTGACACACCTGATGGTCCAGTACCTCTCGCTAAAATGGGTAGTGGTGAAAACTGGATGGGATATCATTTAGTCACATATTTGGCTTTGGCAAAATGGTTTATAGAGCAATCTAGACCTGTTGGTAGGTT
>Ga0209707_1001169_pt1 | contig 15052 bp, 12 predicted proteins | sample EN4Hudsemesocosm_FD_184630 | JGI IMG/M metagenome (GOLD analysis project Ga0209707, IMG submission 184630) | Methane-oxidizing microbial communities from mesocosms in the Hudson Canyon - EN4B Hudson Canyon (SPAdes) (version 2) | ecosystem: Environmental > Aquatic > Marine > Cold seeps | place... | reverse complement strand
GCAGAATAAATAAATCCAATGTCCCCCAGTCTCTTATAACAGCCAGATTAATCATAGGCTGGCCTAATTTATCCTCTGTGTCGGTATTTTCAACCAGGTCTGTCTGGTTAATAATACTTTCACTGCATCCAAAGCCCCCCCTAGCGAACAAGATACTTATAAAAGTAATCCTCTATTATCAGCATCTGCTGTTTGAATGCCTGTTTTGAAGTGTACTGATCATCTTTAATTCTTACAAAATGTCGACAGCCATGCGCCTTACTCCAGTTTAAAATAGGTTTAAGCCGCTGTTGTAACTGTTGTTGCGTTAAATTTTTCCCTACCAGCTTTTCAGCTTCAGGAATTAAACCCAAATCTACTTTTCGATGAGCGGGCCAGGCCGCTTCAATCCTCATATACTGCTCATACAAGGTTATACTATATAAATACTCTACCGTACCCGTCTGCAGATCAGCCCAGCAAGGCGGATAACCCAGCCCCGTATTTTTCAGTTTTTTCTGCATATAGGCAACACGTCCCTTCAACGACTGTAACTGTTTTGATGACTGTTGAGTCTGCTGAATTAACTGCTCTAGCTGGATAACAGGTTTGCCAGCCAACCCACTACGCCGCATGAGCGCATCAAGTTGTTGGTATGATTCCAGCTCATTCTGTAAACGCACAATTTTCTGCTGTAAATCAGAGTCAGATTTAACAGCCTGTAGTTTAGTAAACCATTGCTGTAATTGCTGCTCACTCGGCCTGGAAGAAAAGCCACCTGCTCGCATCAACTGACTCTCCAGCAGCTGGAGTCGTTTAAAAGCGCCATCACGCTCTTGCCTGACTGCCACAAGCTGTTGTTCTAATCGTGTCTTTTGCTGAATCTCTTGCTTAAGCTTGCTGTTGCTCTTCTGTAGCGTTGCAGCACTAATAAACATCAGTAAAAAAAACATAATAAAACTGAGTTCGTTAAGTGTTACACCTAATAAAAAAGAACGTCGCCCTTCACTGCTAGCCATTTTCAGCCTTCTTCTGCTTTACTCGCATTAGCCACTATACTTTGTTGAATAAGTGCCAGACTTGCTCTTGATTGTTGTAATATTTCAGCCATCTCAGTTTTATGCTGTTTAGCCAAATCAATATCCGTTCGCGCTACCTGACCCATCTGCTCTAAAAGCTGGGTATGATGTTCAATCAACTGGTTAAATGTTTCTAATCGCTTAAAACTGGAGATTACATGCACACTAAAATCAGAAATTTGTTTTACCGTTTCACGAGTACCTGATAATGCTTGTGCAATTTCTTGCAAATCTCTGCCAATTCTCACTCCAGCTTGACTCTGATCAGCAATAGATTGAAAAACCGTTGAGACTTGTGCCGATGACGCTGCCAATTTAACTGACATTTTTTCCATATCAGCAGGAAGGATATCAATCGCGCCAGCCAGACGAGAAAGGTTATTTAATAGCAAATGGGACTGTTCTGACTGCTGCACAAGATTATCAGAAACTTGCGCAGTATTCTTTGACAATGAAGTCATCTGCTTGACGACCTTGAGAAACTCATCATTAAGCTGAATATTCGCGTTTAATTTAGTATTAAACAAGTTAATTGACTGCGCCAGAATATCTACTTCAGTCACTGTTCGTCCCATACTTTCAACTATAGTTTGAGCACTCTGAGAAACGCTACTTTGCTGTATATTCAGCTCTTTAAGCAGTATTTGTGATTCATTTAAACGATGAACCAGGCGATCCAGTGGCGGATTTAACTGCTCTGCAAATATTTCATCAGGCAATTTAATATTCCGCAGTTTTTCTTCAAATGCGGCTAAGGCATGTTCTGCCGTATGATTCATCGCCAGCATATTTTTATGTAGCGATTCAGAGCTAGATTTAGCGTATTTATCAACTGTTAACGCGGTCTGATACATGCCTTCAGCCGCATGTTCAACCGATGCTCTAATGGCTGCCTGAGTTTCTTGGTGCGAAACATCTAATTGCATAGAAATCAGCTTGGATTTTTTAACCAGATCATTTGCAGCCTGCTCAACAGCAGACATGACCTGCCTTTCTACACCCTGCACTTCAATTTGAAAATTATTAATATATATTCTTACTGCAAGGCCCGTTATGGTGGTCAATAAAGCTAAACTAAAATTTGCAACCAATACCCCAGACTCTAAAGTATCCCCTTGATAAAAATACAATGAAACCACTAAAGCAACCAGGGTGAACAAAAAACCTAAATAATAAACACTATCAGCAAATTGCTCTAAAAAAACACTATCAACGCTGCGCGCATAACCAAACCCCGTATATAAAACCATACATCCCAAAGGCAGAAACACCGCAAGTAATGGATAATTGAAATACTGCGGCGTACAAATACCCAACACCCCAGTCACAAGGGTAACAACAAACATCTTCCGTATACCAAACAATGCGCTCTTGCTTACCTTACTGTCTGACATGTTTTTTATCCATCAATCTTCTCAATTAAAGTCACTCGACCCGCTATCGACTGTATATAATCAGCCCAAAAAAATGCATGCCTCTTATTTTGTATTTTTTCCATACCCTCCCTGCGCACATATAATATTTTAACTTCTGCATTCTGCAAGTCTGTATTAATCCGCTGGTAATAGCTGGTTTTTTGTAATAAAGAAAAGTCCATTTGCCCACGATAATGCGACCACTCAGGTGTATGCTGCAACATATCAGAGATGATTATTATCTGCTTATCTGCTGTTGGCTCTAGCACTGGAAAAGCACTCAGAGAAACGACTTGCAAAGTCTCCATAATAGGCGAAAATTCTGACTGACCAGCCTGCATAAAGCCTTCAATCACCTGATCCAGGGGCTGTTCAAATTGCTGCTGCCAGCGTTGACGAATTAGCCTTGGATTTTCATACAAAGCATTGGCATCCTCACCTGTTCTAGGTGCACAGACGACTAAGTAGGGAGAAATATCCTTGTTATTTGCTTCATCGATTACATAGATTGATATTTTCGTAGCGGCTAATAACTGACTCTTAAACTCAGTAAAAAATCGTTTTAAAAAACGCTGTTGAACCGTATTATAAACATCACTTTTATCAAAAATTAATGCCACATATTTTGGACTGGGCTTGTTAATCGGGCATAAGCTTTCAGGATCAAGCAGAACCTGGTTTTGTTGTAATTGATAGCGGAAAAAAGCCAGCACACTGATAAGGCCTAAAACACAGAAAATAACAAAAAAACCAATTAAATTCTTTTGTCTGGAAGTCTCTTTTCGCTTACGAAATCGGGTCATTATGCGGACATCATATTGTGACTATCAGACTTATAATCCGGGTCTATTTCTTGTAGTTGCTGCAAAAAAAGCACATATAATTTTTCAATCTCATTTGTGCGCTGCTGACAATAGCCAGGAAAGTCATTAAATAGTTGTTTTTGCTGCTCTACCCGTTCTATATCATCATGTGCACCACGAACCTTATAGTGATTATTTGAATGCCAATCTTGTGAAAAATAAGCAGGGGTAGAGTCTTTACGGTAACTCATATTAAAGTCCCGGTATCGATATATTAAAGTATTTGCTGCCGCCACAAAGTTCGCCATTCCTTGTTCGTATTCAGCAACGAAAGCCTGTTTATCTTCCACTAAATGTACTAAACGGGTATGTTTCAACAACACGGCTTGTTTCATATCATCTAAATTATCTAAAAATGCCTGCCGTACCTCACCTATTCCAGTCACCACGTAATCTCTGTGCTCTTCATATTCTTCATTTAAAGACTGCAAGCGTCTATGTAACTTACCATATCCAGGGTATACATCATCCCTTTTATAACCATCAATAAAAGCAAAAACAGCAAATAACAAGCCCATAAAGAAGAGCATCCAGGAATTAAACTCAGACAAACCCCAAGGTATCTCCATAAATCGCTGAACGGCTAAAACACCTGCTTGCTCAGGATTAACTGCAAAAAAATCTCGATAATGCGCCACCAATAAATTAAAGCCAAAGGCACTGGCAATATAAACAAGGAAGCTGAGAAAGGCTATTAATTGCTTCCACACGGAACAATGGTTTTTATATCTAAATAACCAGCCCATAAAGAAGAAGGCAACGGATATATTGATGGCTGCGATAATAATGGCCTGCCCTATCCCACCAAGCAAACCTAAGGCTGAGCCTTCGGCAAAGAAATAGCCATTACCCGCAGATTCTAAAAGCCAGAAAATTAAAACAATTGAAAAATACAGTATTTGTGAATCTGGGTAATGCGGAGTTCTGCTAAGCGTGTTTTGCTGTTGAAAAGTACTAAATTCCTTTTGTAAATTATCTAGCTCTTGCTTAGTTTGCTTAAGCGCTCTAAATTCACGAGCCACCAGGCTTTTTAATGATAACTTAGAATGTTCAGTATGATTATTGATCAGCGCCCGTTCATCTTCAAGGTTAGTATCTGTAATCGAGGTATTACGCAAACTCAGCTCATCATTAACAATACGATTAATCGCAGCCATTCTATTTTCGAAATAGCCCTGAACCTCTCTTTCTGCACTATTTGCTTTGCTGCTATCAGAAGCAGGCAAACCAAAACCCGCATCAGTCTGTGCTTTTTCTTTTATCTCTAATTGTTCAGCTATCTGATCCAGGTTGATATTACATTCATCAGTAAGGCCAGACTTTCCCTGATAAACAAAGTTATTTTTAATTTTATCGGCCCAATTCATATTATTTCTTTAAAAGCTGATCATTGTTTGTGAATAATTGGACAGCATTCCAAATCATTCCTTTTTAAGCTCAGAGTCATAACCTTCTTTCGCATCTTCATCCATTTTATCGCCGGATTCAGAAAAAGCATCTCCCCAATCTGGCTCAGCTTCCTCTTCAGGCACAGACTGTTCATCCTTAACTCCAGCCTCATAACCTGTTTTGGCATCCTCATCCATAGTATCACCCGATTCAGAAAAGGCATCTCCCCAGTCTGGCTCTACCTCCTCTTCAGGCACAGCCGGTTCATCCTTAACGCCAGCCTCATAACCTGCCTTTGCTTCACCATCCATAGTATCGCCAGATTCAGAAAAAGCATCTCCCCAGTCAGGCTCTGCTTCTTCATCTTGTTGCCCAGCGTCCTTTACCTTATCGGCAATATTTTCTTCAGTAGAATTTACATCACTATTTCCACCCTTTTCAGCTTTAAGCTGGCTTTTATTTTTCTTATCTTTTGCTTTTCCATAATCATTAAATGCGTTCTTCTCGGCGGTCTCCTCAACAATTTCAATTTCATTTTCAGGACTTCCAGGGCTTTCAGCATTTTCAGCATTTTCAGCATTTTCAGCATTTTCAGCATTTTCAGCATTTTCAGCATTTTCAGCATTTTCAGCATTTTCAGCATTTTCAGCATTTTCAGAACGTTCTTGCTGCTCTGAAATTGAAGGCACAAAGTACAAATATTGATCAAGCAGTTCACACAAGTTAGCATAAAAATCTGTCACTTCTTTCTGCTCTAGCTGTTGCCTAATAAACTGTTGCAAAAACTGTTTTTCAGCTTCAACCATATAGACAGCAGACTCTGTGGCTGCCTCTTTCTCCAGAGCATAATCCTTAACTAGAAATTGTATCAATTGTAATTTTCGCTCTGTTTGCTGCTCACTTGCATTTTCTAATAATTCTTCGAGCTCAACTATCCGGTTTTTTTTTCGTTTCCAACTTAGATACCCCATGACACAAACGATAACTAACAACACTAAAGCCATTTCAACAATCAATATGATCAGCGAACTATTCATAATGACTCTCCCTCTGCATTGTTAAATGTAGTAGCAATTTTCTGACTAGCCTGTTGAAAAAGACCCAACATTTTTTTACTACTATTTTTTAATTCCAGTTCAGTTTGCGTACCACTAAAAACTTTACTATATTCAGCTGAAATTTCATCAATAGTTGCCATTGCAAGATTTAACTGCTCTCCTAACTTTTCATTCTGTTCCATTAGCAAATGGTTTTTTTTCTCCTGTTCTTCTATCGTTTCAGAATTTACAGCAGCAGCAACTGAATGAGCCAACACTTTAAAGTACGGCTCTGAAAAACGATCAATCTGTTGATCTATATTTGCCAACGCTTCAACATCTCTTTTCAAATACAGTTGAATGATTTGTTTATATAACTCGCGTTCACTAGATTTCATATCTGCTAAAATCTCATTCAACTCAGCAGGCTCTATATCAACATGTGTCGCCACCAGAGTCGTTAATTTTTTTGCTTTAAGGTTTCCAGTATCTTGCAATCTGGCAATCACTTTATTAGAAGCTAGCTGATCACCTTTATTTTTATGACTAGAAAACAAATACAGCGCAACAATCACTAAAAGTAACGCAAACAAGCCTTCAATCATAAGAATAACTATTATTGAATCCAGCTCTATCATCAGTCTAACCTACTTAATAATTTATCTTGCTTCGCAATTACTTTCTTTCTCATCATCTTAAATACAAAAAAACCAGACACAAAAATAACTATATTTATAAGCAAAACAATCACCGAAGTCTTCCCCCAGTTAACCGCTTCCTCCACTACTGGCTGTTCATTTTCATCTATCGTCGTTTCTATTTTTTTATCAACTGCAACACCCTCAATTTCAGTCGGCTCTACTGCTATAGGTTCAACAAGAGGCTCTACATCTTTGGTACTTTTAAACAAACCATCATCAATCACTATTGAGGGCACATTAGGCGATACCGCAGCTCCCTGTAAAGTATTCGCCATAATAGAAAAACTAACCAGCATACGTGTTCCTGCTTCAGGTGCATTTACAAGCATCTGCCATAGTCCAGCACTCCCTGACAAAGTTTGCACTATAGCTTGCTTACCTTGCTGACTGATCGTGGCCTCTATCACCGTCATATCGGTATTAAGCACTGATTCATCCGCCTTCAAGGTAATATTAACCGTGCGCCCTACTGAATCAACTTGTTTCTCTATCGTCAGCAGACTTTTAACAACCTTTATCACTTTAACCACTTCTCTGTTAAAGGTTTTACCATCAGCGATTATTTTTAAAGTATGTCGGCCTTCTTTTAACTCATTAACCAGCTTCTTGCTAAAAAGACCTTGCTTTCCGATAACCGCAGGTATTTTCCATTTTTTCCCACCCAATTGTTGCACTGAAATATCAATAAGATTTAAAAAATCCTGGCTACTGATTAATTGTTTCTGCTCAGTAAAAAAACCCGTTATTTCAAGAGGGTCGGTTAATGATATATTCTTTGGCAACTCATCAATCTCAAATTTTAAATCCGTGACGATCATCACTTTATTTTCTGGATCCATCGCTGCATTTATTTTCCACTCCCCTGTTTTTGGTGTTTTAATAGTGATCAGATCATAATTTTTTTCATTCAACCAGGATACTTCTTTCAGCTTGCTGGCACTGTTTAGCTTGCTGTTATCGGGAGCGATTAATTCAGTTACCTCCCCTGTCTCTTTAAATATAAGAATAGAAAACTCTTTAATAGAAGAATCTACAGAAAATTTATTGTCAGTAATTGAAACAGTATCTTGTGGCACGGCTTGTTGAAACAATTTAAAAAAAACCTTCTGCAACTGACCAGCCGACAACACTGTTTCAGGCCATCCCAAGGTATCAAAGGCTAATTTATTCAACAACTCGAGATCCGCATCAGCCGACAAAGCAATTGTTTGAACCTGTACCCCCGCCTGTTGCAACAAAAGTAGCTGTTGACTCATAATTCTATCTCTGGACTCGGCACTTTGCATAATATCTTTTGAAACATCCACCACACCATCCGTTAATAAAATCAGCTGTCTATTTTGTTGTTCTGATGATTGAAACCATGGCTCAGCCGCTTTTTCTATCGCCTCTTCAATATTAGTAAAGAGGCCTCGAGAATGAATTTTTTTGACTTTTAATAAAGCGTTCTTTTTCCACGCCTTATCTACTATTCCTGTTTCAACCAATTCAGTCGCCTTCTCAGCAAATAACCAAAATCCTACTTTAGTTCCTTCAGGTAATAAATTAATTAGCAATTTAATAGCAGGGATTCTCAAATTACGCGGGTCATTTTTTTTCATACTGCCAGATACATCAATGAGTACTTGTAACTCATTAACTATTGGCTGTTTATTTTCCTCAGCTTGAACTATTGAATAAACGCCGAAAAAGATAAAACTAATACAAAAAAAGCGTAATTTATTGTACATTTAGAACTCATTTAATAATTAATACTATAAGGTAGAATATAGCTTAAATATTAATTTTTATATTCTCAATATCTCTATATAGGTGAAGTATGGTTTCCTTAAATCCCCCCGTTTGTAACTTTGGTGAAAATGCACATGATTTTAATCTCATTGGCACAGATGAAAAACGCTGGACACTTGAAGAATGTATGGGAGAAAAAGGCTTGTTAGTGATGTTTATCTGCAACCATTGCCCCTATGTAAAAGCCATTCATCAACGACTGTTACGAGATACAGCTGAATTAAAAAAGCTCGGCATATCATCCGTCGCAATATCATCAAATGACTTTATTAATTACCCTGAGGACTCTTTTGAAAATATGCAGCGCCTGGCTCAGGATTTAAATTTTGATTTTCCTTATCTGCTTGACGAAAATCAGGAGGTAGCTAAGCAATATGGCGCGGTCTGTACACCTGACTTTTTTGGTTACAATAATCGTTTTGAGTTGCAATACCGAGGCAGGCTAGATGCCAGCAAAAAAGAAACGGCTGCTGTAGATGTTAAGCGGGATTTATTTGATGCGATGAAGCAAGTCTCTCAAACAGGACATGGCCCTAAACAACAAATATCAAGTATTGGCTGTTCTATTAAATGGAAGAACTAAATAATCGACTCTATAGAATTAGGCGACTCTCTCATCATTAATGAACAGGACTAAATTATAATGCAAGCAAAGTAATCAGTTTTTTCATCAACTCCGCCTGACTGTGCACTTCCATTTTATGCATAATATGTTTCATATGGTTTCTTACTGTATCCTGCGATCGACATAGATTGTCAGCAATCTCAGAAATTGAGGGGGTCTGCATAAAATGCATGGCACAAGTAGCTTCACATTGAGACAGCTGATAAAGTTTTCTTAGCCGTTCTAATGCTGGATTATTAGCCTTATCATGGGTAAAAGTGAGAACAAAACTATCTTTAAAACACTCCCATTGATACAAGTTTTTTAAATGGGTAATGGGGATAAGTGAGATCTGGCAAGAATGGCACTGCTTATGAACCGAAATCAGGCCTTCATTTTTCTTAATATAAGAGAGTAATCGCATCTCAATTTTAGGGCATTTCATAGCAAAACGATCTGCCGAAATATCCACACAATCTAGCTGGCTTATAATCGAAATATAGACAGGGTCCGCAAACAATATATTTAATTCACGGTCAATAATAAGGTACTCATCAAATTGATTACCTAGGTAGTCAATCAGTTGACTTTTCATTTTAACTTGACACTCTTCGTGTACCGCTTTTTCCAAACTGAAAATTAAAGCATCTAATACCTGAGTAATTTGACTCTGTTCCCAATCATTAAATACCGTCTTACGATTTATCAACAGATTGAGTGAATATTGCTGATTACAAGGGATTGAAACACCAAAGCGGTAGCATTGGTGTTCTGGGGAGGGAAACTGAGTGACTGTTTCATTACAATAATCAATAATCGAATTTTGATTACAAAAGACTTTACCTGGATTTTTGCTAATAAAACAATTAAATTCATCCTGTTTATTCAATTGCTTGTGATATTTATCCTGATATTCATCAGAAATATCAACACTATAAAGGAAATGTGTATTTTCCTGTTTAGCCAGATCAGTCACCAATAAAGCACTGGAATCACTATTCAGCTGCTCGGTAAGTGCGGTAAGAAATCCACGCCAAATAAGAGGGTTTCCAGGTGCTTTAGCCAGAAAAGAATGAACTCCTATCTCACCAACAAACTGATCCATTAAGCACCTCTACTTTTTTATTATTATTTTTATTAGTCTATATCTTATAGCACAAACCATGCAACATAACTAAATTACTAGAATAAATTGCATATTGACCTATTTGGGTTATTTGTTTTTTATTCTACTTGATGTACTCTAACATTAAGGTCAAGTCTTATTTAAAGGTCCACGATAGTTTTGCTGAACTTGCCCCGCCCTTTTAATAAAATTCTTAACTACGTGAGCAAAATATGATAAATAAAGTAAAACTCCACGCCTGTTTAATCATTCTAATTCTTCCACTTTTAACGTCATGTGGATCACTTAAAAAATTTGGGCTATACGATGACTATGGTGTACCCGAACTATCTGAATCATATAGTGAAAATAAAAAAGGATTACTGCTAAGCGCATTATTAGAACAGAAAAAAGTGGTCGATATTAATGGTGTTGAAACAAAACAACCTTTGTTACCCATGTATTGTATCAATTACAGTATCTTATCAAGTGAAGAGGAATCTGAATGCTCTGCCCTCAGAACCATTATTGCTGGCGATTTGATAGCAATTTCTAATGAAATGTGCGAAGCACATAAACGTTCAATTTGGGGAAATGAAGCCAGTTTCAACATGATTACCAGCACCTTGACTAATATATTTTCAGGTGCCGCTACTGTTGTTACGGGGGGAACAGGCCAGGCAGCATTAGCGGCACTGGCTTTATTTTCAAATGCCGAACGATCCTTAGGTAATGAAATTGTCTATAAAAATATGTTAGCCCATGCCATAGTACAAAAAATTACTGAACAAAGAACAACATTAAGAAACAGTATTACAACAAATATAAAAGCCAGTTCTATAAAAAATTATTATGACTACCCTATTAATCTTGCCTTAAATGAAGTAATTGATTATCACAACGCCTGTTCCTTTATGTCAGGTTTAGAGTTAGCTATTAAAGAAGGAACCAAAGACAAAAAACCACAACAAATCACCAAACTGGAAAACCAGCTATCCATACTATCTACTCAAATCGATGCCAGAGAACTTTATCTAAAAAACAATAATTTAGACAAAGGTAATGACAAGCATTTAGCTTCATTAAACAGACGATATGATCGTGCCTCAACTAATTTAGATGCACTGGAAACTACAACTGGTAGTTTACCTGATTCGCCTGATACACCTGATAAATCTGATAAATCTGAAATAAAAAATGCGAAAACTGATATTGAGAAAAAATTAAGCTTAGCTGATGGGAAAAAAATCCAATTAGCACTTTGTGTTGATGCTGATGGTGATTTTGGACCACAAACTAGAACCGCAATTAAGTATTATCAATCAGCCAGCAAGCTTACTATGTCGGGACAATTGGAAAAACAAGCATCGGCCGATTTACTTATCAAGGCAAAACCATGTAACAGCTCAGCCAATCATTACCTTAATGCTTTTGAGCGGTTTAAATATGAAACATCAACTTTGATAGAGGGGCTACAACAACAAATAAAAGTTACTATTACAGGCAAGTTTGATGACGCCACACGTAAATCCATCAAGAACATTCAGAAACAAAACAATAAACCTGAAACAGGACAAGTAACTTCAGAGTTTCTTGATTTAATAGCTGAATAACAAAACATCATAATCATTTCGTTTGGAGAGAAAAATGAGATACAGAGTTACACGTGTTGTTAAGTTGAGAAGCAAACCAGCTCAAGACTCTCCAAATCCTCACGGCAGGGTCGATCTCGATGATAAAATCACTATTATCGCCAAAAACAATGAATGGCGACAGGTGACCGTGGTCGATAGATTTGCCAGAACTCATCGTGAAGGATTTATTAAGGCTAAATACCTACTTGAAAAAGAGCCCACCGAAGACAGTACAATCATTGATTACGAACCTCCAGTCACTGTTTCGGAACCTTTCACTGCTACAGGGAAACCCTTAACTCAGGAAAATATGGATGCAGCGTGTGATCTATTACATGTGAATGAAGCTAAAGTCTGGGCTGTTTTAGCTGTTGAAACACATGGTTTTGGTTTTTTTGACAATAGAAAACCACGCATTCTATTCGAAAGACATATTTTTCATCGACATACCAGTGGAGAATTTGATGATCAACCTGACATCAGCAATATAAACCCAGGGGGCTATATAGGTGGGAAAAAAGAATATATCCGTTTGGAAAAAGCGCTTAGCTTGAATCACCAAGCGGCATTAATGAGTGCATCCTGGGGAATTGGCCAAGTTATGGGCTTTAATTTTCAAAGCGCTGGCTTTTCTTCTCCAAGAAAAATGGTCGATGCAATGCTTGAAGATGAAGGAAGCCAACTACCAGCAATGATAAATTTCATCAAAGATCATGATCTAAATATAGCATTACAGTATAGCAACTGGGAGATGTTTGCTCGTGGCTATAACGGGTCAGAGTTTAAAAAAAATGATTATGACACCCGTTTAGCTCGGGCCAATGCAAAATATGAGGTCAAACTTCCTAACTTAAAACTGCGAAGTGCTCAAGCAGCACTCACTTATCTAGGTTATAAGCCAGGCCCCGTTGATGGACTTCGTGGACGAAGAACACATTCCGCACTCATTCAATATCAGGAACACGCCACAATTGCAGTGACAGGCGAGCTGAACGAACAAACAGGAATTCACTTAATAAAAGCGGCTTATAAATAATCGAACGTTAAATTTCAAACAGGAACCTGCACAAATTAATTTAAGCAATTATTCTGGGTGCAGGTCTTCACCCTGCATTTAAAAAAAAACACCTAATACTCTGCACCTCTAAGTTGTCGACTTTATTTCATACATCCCTTAATCCATCCAGTAAAAAAAATAGGAGTTTTACATGCGAATATTACAACTTTTTTCTCTATCTTTAATTCTTTTGAGTTGCTCTACAATTGAAACAAAAACAGAGGTCGATAAGCAAAGGTTTATTCGAAAGAAATCATTTCCTGCGATTGAAAACTCAAGACCCTTATTATTTGTTGCTGACAATCAATTCCACAACATATATACCGACGCAAGTGTTTTTGGCTTGCGTATTTCAGATATGGTTAGTCGAGTAGCCATTAGACCAGCAGCTTTAAACTTATATTCTGCAGATTTATTCTCATATATTTTACAAAGGAATCAGTCCAAAACTGTCATTCATCTGGGAGACGCTTTAAATGTGGGCTGTAAAAATGAATGGGAAGAATTCAGTAATATTATGGATAATACCGTATCAACTGAATGGATAATGGCTCCAGGAAATCATGACTTTTATTTTTATGGAATAACGAGTGGGGGCTGGTTGCATGATATTTTCCGTTCTACCTGGGCTGATGGTTGTGTAGGACATGATGCTAACGACACAGAAGACAAGCGTTTTTCAAAGAATCAGTTTATTGAGAAATATATGGGGCATTTGTTACAAAAATCTATTATTTCATCCCCTCAAGTAACGAATAAAGAAATTGGTCTATTACAATTTGATGTTGAAATAACCACTGCAACCAACGCTACTGGTTTTTATCGAAAGGTTGCTTCTCATAAATATCTAAATTTTCGTAAACATCGCTCTTTTATTACCCAATTTGTTAATTTATCAACCGATGAACAGTCACCGACTATAGGGGTAATTATAGATACGACAAACTATCATTATGAGCCAACTAATATTCGAGGTGCTTTAGGTATTTTAAGTCACAATGCGGGTTTACATGGTTATGTTGATACCCATCAGTTAGCACTAATCAGGCAATCTCTTGAAGATTTTAAAACTAAAAATATAGCGTTAAAAGTTATTTTTTTTGGACATCATCCATTAAAAAGCTTAAACGAAGAAATGCAAGATTATTTATTTTCATTACAAAATGATCAATCCTTAGATTTTAAGGGATATATTTCAGCTCATACTCATAGTGGTTATACTGCTGAACATAAGAATGAAAAGGGTCTAAAATTACAAGAATATAATATTGGTTCAGTAACTGACTGGCCAATTGAAACAGCAATATCTGATAGCAGCCAATCTAAAATAGAAACGATTGATCCATCAACACTCACTTTTGCCTGTGACATTAAGTATGATTATTCAGGTAGCCGGGAGTCTAATTATACTGCTTATAGAAAAGAGTCTCATGACTGGATAAAACCTGGCCAGAAACTAGTTAATGCCCAGCATCGGTTTTATATAAAAGCGCTGATTCGTGCCATGGTGGATTTAAATGTATCTGGACAAGCTACATTCAACCCCATATTCCGCAAATTACAACATCACCTAAGCGATTCTGCTCGTTGCAGTTTATTCTTGGCTCGTAGTTGTCAAGACCAAAAAAGGTTGGTGATTAAAGAAGCCGTTGAAAGTCTAAAACTAGCAGGAGGAAAACAAGAATATGCTGTATGTCAGGCTCTTTGGAGCAGTAGAGCAGAGTTTCTTTCGTATTCAGGTCTCCATAGAGAATCAACTGAATAGTAATTAAAAAAATCATAGAAATTTCTATCACTTGGAAAAATAAAGTGGCTACTTCGTGCTTTTCATCTTTATTTTTCCAATCAATTTAGTATTTAAGTTAAAGAAAGGCCATAAATGTAATCTTCCTCATAAAATTTATAAGCTAATTCAAACCAACGACCTAACGCCCCCAACGCTGAGATATATAGTCAGTAGCATCGACTATATTCAAATCTCGGGTTCCTCCCCCTGTACGCAAAAAGAACTTGGCATCTTTGTTCTGTTTAAAAAATACCGGGTGAGTTGATGGGGTAACGATTAATCGACAAACATATTGCTCATCAACCACATGGAACATAACATGAATAAACTGACAAAACTGCGCGCCTAAACTTGAAGCGATAGTGGTCATTAACAGTTGTTCAAAGCCATCACTGTCTTTCCTTCGCAGTGTTTGAAAATCATTTTCCAAGCCTAAAATTTCACCATCATCGGCAACACCAATCAACAATGTCCCTCCCGTATAACTGTTCATAAAACCGGCGAGTGTTTTAATCACTGCTGTTTCTATGTTTTTATTAGTGCATACTTGTTGATAATCCCAGCGAAATGATGACTTAAACTCTAATAATGGCCCTTCGCCCTGTTGGATTG
>Ga0209707_1001165_pt1 | contig 15088 bp, 10 predicted proteins | sample EN4Hudsemesocosm_FD_184630 | JGI IMG/M metagenome (GOLD analysis project Ga0209707, IMG submission 184630) | Methane-oxidizing microbial communities from mesocosms in the Hudson Canyon - EN4B Hudson Canyon (SPAdes) (version 2) | ecosystem: Environmental > Aquatic > Marine > Cold seeps | place... | reverse complement strand
TCATCCCCTTGTTTTAATTTTCCTTGAGCATACCATTGTGCCATTCGCGCAGATGTTCCTGTACCACAAGGAGATCTGTCAATTGCTTTGTCTCCATAAAAAACAGCATTTCTTGCCGTTGAGTCAGCATCAATTACTTTACCCGTCCACTCAATATGACTAAGACCACAAATAGTATCATTTAAAGGGTGTACAAAATCGTATTTTTCGTTTAAACTTGTTCGCAATTGTGCGCTCATTGAAATAAGTTGTCCAGCTGTAAAGTCTTCAATACCGGAAAAATTCTCTTGAGGTTCAACGATGGCATAAAAGTTTCCACCATAAGCCACATCAACTTTTAGAGATCCTAAAGTTTCTGAAGTAATATCTAAAGAAGTTGAATGTAAAAACGAAGGTACATTTACTATTTTAACAGACTTAACTCTATTTTTCTCATCTCTTTTATAAGTAGCAACGACTAAACCAGCTGGTGTTTCAATTCGTAAAATGCCTTCAGTTTTTGGAGTTACAAGCTCTTTTTCAATTAAAACTGTAACAGTTCCAATAGTTCCATGCCCACACATAGGTAAACACCCACTGGTTTCAATAAATAAAATAGATACATCATAATCATCAGAACTGGGTTCATAAATGAGTGTTCCACTCATCATGTCATGACCACGAGGTTCAAACATTAACCCACGTCTAATCCAATCAAACTCTTTTAAAAAGTGCTGTCTTTTTTCACTCATATTAGCACCTTTTAACAAAGGAGCTCCTCCACATATCACTCGAACTGGATTACCACAAGTATGTGCATCTACACAAAAAAATGTTTTACAAGACATATATTCTCCTAAACCTAATAATTATTTATATTTAATCTAATAACTTCTTTTTTACTAATTTCGCAGCAGCTAAATCTTCTAAGGCATGGCCAACAGATTTAAACAAAGTAATTTGTTCATTACTTTTTCGACCTGCATGTTTTTGTCTTGTTAAATCAAATAGATCTGCATGTATATCTTCTCTTGTTATGGTTCCTTCATCCAAAGGAATTTTAATATCACCGGTTTCTTTTGTAGCCATATTTGTATCTATAAATATATCAACTTTTTTGATTAACTCATCATCAGCTTCTCTCATATTTGGTTTATAAGCACCAACCAAATCAATATGTTGACCTGCTTTTAAAGCTTTACCAAAAACCAATGGTGTTTGGCTTAAAGTGGCACAAGAAATAATATCAACTTTTGAAATTACCTCATCAATATTCTCAATTGCATTAATATTAAAATCAGATTTTAACTCATCTACAATTTTTTGAGACTTTTTAATATCACGTCCCCAAATGTAAACTTTTTTTATATCTCTTACACATGAATGTGCTTTAATTAACTCAATACTTAAAGCTCCCGTTCCTATCATTAAAAGTGAACTGGCATCTTTTTTTGCCAAGTAACTACAAGCAAGTGCTGAAGCCGCTGCTGTTCTTTTAGCTGTTAATGCTTTGCCTTCCATGATAGCTTCAACGCCACCTTTTTGTGCATCCATTAAAAGATACAAGCCTTGAATTGAAGGCATATCATATTTTGCATTATTAGGACTCACTGTTACAATTTTAACACCAAGAGATTCACTCTCTTCCCATGCAGGCATCAAAAGAAGCGTTGAATCAATACCTTCTTTTGGATTCTTAAAGTCGTGATGATGTCTTGGAGGAACTTTAATATCACTGATAAATGCCTCTTTTAAGGCATCTATCAATGAAGGGTAATCCAAAGTTTCATTAATACTTTTAGTATCTATGAATTTCACACAGCACTCTTTGTATATTCACTATTAAGTAGTCTTTGAATATTTAATGGATTGGCATCTTTAAGCTCATCTGGTAATATACTACTTGGACAATCTTGGAAACAAACAGGTCTTACAAATCTTTTAATAGCTCCACTTCCAACAGAAGTAAATCTAGAATCAGTTGCTGCTGGAAAAGGACCTCCATGTTGCATAGAGTGACAAACCTCAACACCAGTTGGTACACTATTAAATAAAAGTCTTCCACACTTGTTTTCTAAACTATAAACTAAATCTGAGTACTGTGCAATTTCTTCCTCATCACCCATAACCGTTGCAGTTAATTGTCCCTCAAGGCAAGCTACTACTTCATCCAATTGTTTTGCATCTTCACATTCAACCAATAATGAGTAAGGCCCAAATACTTCTTCTTGTAGTTTATTGTTTTTAATAAACTCTATAGCGTCAACACTTGCAACCACAGGTTTACCTTCAGATATAGAGTTTTTCTCTAAAGACTCAGCAATGATTGAAATACCATGTTGCTTAATAGCTGCATCTTTATTGGTTTCATATGCTTCTTGAATACCCTTTGATAACATAACAGCAGGTTTTGTCCCTGTAATTTCTTGAGCTAAGTCTTTTTTAAACGCTTCAAGCTTTTCACTTTTAATAGCCAGAATTAATCCAGGGTTGGTACAAAATTGACCAGCTCCCAATGTAATAGAGAAAGCATAAGTTGCAGCTAATTTTTTAGTATCGTTTAAAGCTGATGGTAAAAACAGACAAGGGTTAATACTACCCATTTCTGCAAATACTGGAATGGGTGTTTTTCTCTTGTTTGCAATATCAAACAGATTCATTCCACCTTGAGTTGAACCTGTAAATCCTACAGCTTTAACTACTTCATCCATAACTATTTGTTGACCAACTGTTCGTCCACCACCATGTACCATACTAAAAGTACCATTTGGCATATCACATTTTTTAACAGCCTTTATGATAGCGCTTGCAACTAATTCAGAAGTTCCACTGTGTGAACTGTGTGCTTTAACAATAACAGGACACCCAGCAGCCAATGCTGAAGCTGTATCCCCACCAGCACAAGAAAACGCTAAGGGAAAGTTACTTGCTTCAAATACAGATACAACACCAAGAGGTCTTAGCATTTTTCTTAAATCATTTCTTGGAAGTGGTTGTCTATCAGGAAGTGCCGTATCAATACTGGCTTCAACCCAAGATCCATCTCTTAAAAGAGTTGCAAACATTTTAAGTTGTCCTACTGTTCTACCACGTTCACCCTCGATTCTAGGTCGAGGAAGATTTGATTCACTCATAGTTCTAACAACCAATTCATCACCTAAGTTCATGATTTCTTCAGCAATAGTGTCTAAGAAATCAGCTCGCTTGTTTTGTGATACTTGTTTATACACAAGGAAAGCGTTGTTTGCTAAAGATAAAGCAGAGTCTACTTCATCGCTTGTAGCATGGTAAAAATCACCATTAAGTGCTTCACCACTATTAATATCATAAATCTTACTACTCTTATCACCCTTAGCTGATAATTCATTTCCAATAAAGTTTTTACCGTGTATACTCAATTTATATCCTTTTTTATAATGCTGGTAGTTGTAACTGCTGGATAAACTCCAATCAATTTACATTTCATACTAATCATTTTAGCTTAATTAAATTTTTTTTCTATCATACTATCAATAAGGATTAATCTAATAAACCCAAGGCTTCAACTCTTTCTTTTGCTAGAATATATCTTGCTCGAACATCTTCAATTTGCTCACGAGTTAATTTCTTACCAAGAGTACGAAGTCCTCCAACAGTATCATTATGATGAATTCCCATTGCAAACTTAAGGTATTCCATAAGCAGCGGCTGACCATCAAGATATGAAATAGAGTTCATAGCCTGAGAAACTTTTAAAGCCTGGGCCCATTCTCCTTTTAAAACATACTCCTGCATTGTAACACTAGCTTTTGGGAAGACAGTACCTACACCTGTAATACCACCGCATGCTCCAGCAAGTCCAGCATATACAGTTACAGTGTCAACACCTGCCAAAATTTTTAAATCTTTGTTCTCTAACAACAGTGTTTCAATAGTTGAAACATCTATAGTCGATATTTTAAGAGCAACTACTTCAGGTAGATCAGCAAGTTTTCTAAGAGTATCTGTTGAGATTGCATGATATCCGGCTGCATCAGGGTTGTTATAAGGCATAATTGTTACGCCTGCCTCTTTTGCAGCTGTTGCAGCAAGAGCATAGTACGCATACATATCTTCATCAGAAGGAACTGCCTTAGTTTTTGGAGGCATAACCATAACAGTATCCACACCAACCGTTGCTAGTCCTGCAATGATTTTAGCAATCTCTTCTTTAGTTTCTGCCACAGCTCCACTGATCAATGGAACACTATATTCTTTAGCAACTTCAGAAAGGGATTTAAGTAGTGAGAGACGCTGTTCGTTGCTTAGGTAACTATTCTCACCTAAAGTACCAGAAGCGACAAGTCCTCCCATTCTGCTTCCGCCCTTTCCTTGAGCTTTTAAAACATATTCAGCCTGTCTTCGTGTTTCATCAAAGTCAATTTCAAGGGCACCTGATTCTGACTCTTTTAGCCATGTAAACACGGCCGGCATAACCGTATAAAGCCAATCTGTACTAGTTGTTTCCATTATATTACCTTTTTGTCAAATAAATTATTTAACATAATCCTTTTAACTTAATTTAATTTGTATATCAGTATTATATTAGAATAATATATCACTGATATATCAATTGATATATTAGAAGTATATCACAGTTTATTTTATTTTACTATTAAAGTAAACTTAAATTATTTATTCTTATTTGAGATGTTTTTCTCTATTAAAAGGTTATATATGATAAAAAATCAGAAGCTTGCATACATATTTGCACTCATTGCTGTTTTCTTTTGGTCTACCGTTGCTAGTGCTTTTAAATTGTCTTTAGAGTATTTTACTCCTCTTGAATTGGTTTTGTATGCTGTCTTAACATCAATACTTACTTTGTTTTTAATTATTGTGTATCAAAATAAACTGGGACTTATAAAAAAGCATTTTAAAAAGAACTTTTGGATGATTCTTTTTTTAGGACTGCTCAATCCCTTTTTGGAATACATTGTACTTTTTGAAGCCTATGATATCTTGCCCGTACAAGAGGCACAAACTATTAACTACACCTGGGCACTGATGTTAACCTACCTCTCTATTCCGCTTCTTAAACATAAACTTCATATGACAGATTTCCTTGCAGGTCTTATTTGTTACTTTGGTGTTTTAATCATCGCAACAAAGGGAGCACCTTTTTCTTTAGAGTTTACTAATGGTTATGGAGTATTTCTTGCACTTCTTACTACGGTATTTTGGTCCCTATACTGGATCTTTAATACAAAGGTCAAAGTAGACCCAGTGGTGGGTATATTTTGTAACTTTTTAATTTCTCTTCCTTTTATACTTATATACATAGCAATGACAGAAGGATTTAGAGTACCTGAAGTTGAAGGTCTATTTGGAGCAGCGTATGTGGGTTTATTTGAAATGAGTATTACTTTTTTGTTTTGGTTAAAAGCCATGAACTATACTACTTCTACAACAAAAATAGCCAACTTAATATTTATAGCACCTTTTTTATCATTAGTACTTATTTATTTCATTATCAAAGAAGAGATATTATTCTCAACAATTACAGGTTTAGTATTAATTATTGTAGGTCTTCTTATTCAGCAAAGTGGAGCCATAAAAGATAAGGTCAAAAAAAGAAGATTTAAGACCTAACTCTTTTAATACTATAAGCCTTCTTCTCTTTTTCTACAATAACTTCCAAGTCAAATACCTTTGAGATGTTTTGGCTTGTAAGTACTTCTTCTTTAAAACCTTGTTTAAAAATTCTATTATCTGCGATTAAGGCCACATGAGTTATTTCTTCAATGATTTCTTCAAGGTGATGTGTAATAATGATAATGCTCAGTTTCTTTGTCAGTTTTTTGATTAATTCGAGAAACTGTATCTGTGCTTTTATATCAAGTCCAGTAGTGGGCTCATCTAATAACAGAGCTTTGGGATTGTAAATCAAAGCTCTGGCAATGATACACTTTCGCAACTCTCCTGTTGACATTTGATTGGCTCTTTTTTCACCTAAGTTAGTTATTTCCAACTCTTGCATGATACTTGTCGTTTTAGCATCTTGTTCTTTCGTAAAAATATGATGTTTAATTTTTCCCAGACTTGCAAAAAAACCTGAACGTACTATTTCAAATCCCGTAGAAGATTTTGCCTTGTATAAAAATTCATTGTGTAAGTCATTGGTGATAATTCCAAAGTTCTTTTTTAGTTCAAATATATCCCAAGTCTCTTGACCCAAAATCTCTTTTTTAAAATTCTCATGGGTATTGGGATACAAATCATTTGACATCAGTTTGATTAACGTAGATTTACCTGAACCATTGGCACCTAAAATAACCCAATGTTCACCCTCTTTAATGGTTAAATTAACTTTATTTAAAACCAGAAATCTATAATCATACCCAATGTCTATATTTTCAAAATTTATAATATCCATTTTTATCCTTCTAAATCTTTGCAAGTGTAATATAGAAATTATTAATTTTGAGTAAATGTTACTGGCCTTAAAAAAATATTAAATTATGTGTCAAAAGAATGTTCTTATCATAACGACATAACTAATTATGGTAAATTTCGTGATATATAGCTAACATTTATGCCACTTTCTAAAATTAATTCTGATACAATTTGGCAATTATAAATTATTTAAGAAGGAAACAGTATGACATACAACAAACTATTCTTCCCAATTGGTGGAGGAGAAGAGCTAAGAACTAGAATTCATGGAGCTTTATTAATAAGTAAATATTTTAAATCACATTTAGAAATCTTCAAATCTGAAGCAAAACCAAGTCAAATTATGAAAATTGATGAGACTTTACCTCCTTCTATTTTAAAAGAACTTAATGCAATGGTTAAAGATAGACAAGCGGAAGATCTTGTTATTCATGAAACATTATTTAAAGAAGAAGCACAACTATTAGGTGTTGAACTCTCTGATAAAAGAGTAAAAGGTGTGGCAACGGCTGAAGTAATCACGGGAAGTGGTTACAGAAGTAAACTGATTGAACAAGAATCAAAATATTGTGATTTGGTTGTAGTTGCATCTCCTCCAAATGGAAAACTAACAGCTACTTTTGAAACAACCGTTACAAAAAGTGGAAACCCAGCAATTATGTTCCCAAGAAAAATGCAATCATTTTCAACAGATACTGTTATAATTGGATGGAATAATTCTCCTGAAGCTGCTCGTGCTATTTCACTTGCTATTCCAATTTTGCAAAAAGCTAAAAAAGTACTTATTGTTTCTTCTAAAGAGTATTTAAGTGACTCTGAACAAATTGGTAAACTTCAATCTTATCTTGCTTGTAATGAGGTTGAGACATCATTTGAACTTATTAAAACAACAAGAATTCCAGGGCAAGCTCTATTGAACAAAGCAACTGAAGGAAACTTCGACTTAATTGTTGCAGGTGCATTTGGACAAAAAGGTATTAAAGAGATTATGTTTGGTGGTACAACTAAATACGTTTTAGAACATACTGAAATTCCAGTATTTATGTCAAACTAAGAAGTTTCAAAGTAGAAGTATTTACTTCTACTTTTGAATCAGATTCATAGCAAATTCTCGTGCTTCTTTAGTAATATCTTCCCCACTAATCATACGAGAGATTTCTTCAATTTGCTCTTCTTTATTAAGAACCCTAACACTTGAAACCCCATCTTTTTTATCCACTAAGAAATGTTGCGCAGCACTTGCAGTTAACTGTGGCTGATGTGATATAGCAAAAATCTGGTAGGTTTTGGACAGAGTTGCTAATACATTTGCAATAGCATTACTTTCTTTACCACTTAAATTGGCATCAATCTCATCTAAAAACAAAATCCCACCATTGACTATTTCAAACCCACTCATAGAAGTAAGTAATGCTAAACGGAGTCTATTAAACTCACCACTACTAATCGTATCTAAATTAACCCCATTTAGCTCAAAAACAACGCTATTTGCACCAGTGATGTCCAGTTCTTTATCTTCAAGTGTTATAGTAGCATTTGATAAATATAAAAATTCTAAATAATAATTTATCTTCTCTTCAAGTACTTTACAAGCATCCAATCTTTGGGTACTAAGCTGTGAAGCTAAGTCTGCAGTTACTTGAAGTAATTCTTCGTATTTTTTTTCTAAGACTGATTTCTCAAAGGTGATATTTTCATAAGAGTCCAACTCTTTTTGTTTTTGTACTTTGTAAGCAATAGCTTGTTCAATGCCTCCAAATCTTTTTTGCAAGGAAGAAAGTTTTTCTATTCGGTCTAAGACATGTTCAATATCAAGTTCTTCTAACTCACTTAAGGTATCATTGAAACTTTCAAAAATGTTATTCAGTTCATTTATACTTTCATCAAAAAAACCAGAATCTTCTTCCATCAATTCTAAAGCAGTGGATACTGCAGTTGATGAGTCAAAAATAGAAGATGCACTTTTAATGGCATCTTCTATTTTGTCTTTACGTGAGAGTTGTTTTTTTACTAAATTCAACTCCTCATACTCCCCAACTTGAGGGTCTAAGGAAGCTATCTTTTCAATTTCAAATTTTGCATACTCTTTTAAGTCTTCGATTTTCAGTTCATCTTTTTTGATTTTTGAAAGTTTTGCTTCTACATTTGAGAGCTCATTAAAAGATACTTCAAATTCATTTTTTAAGCTTTGAAATTTTTTCGATTTAAGCGCGCACAATTTATCTAAAAAAACAACCAGTTTAGCACTTTGAAAATCACTCACATCTTTTAGGTGCAGATGTTTAACAATATTTTGAGAAAAGCCAAAAAGATTCTTCTTGGAGATACTTTGATTATTTACAAAATATCGTACTTTCTCTTTTTTAATCTCTTTAATAATAATTTCATCATTTATATCAATATCGTAAGCTTCATTACTAACGCCTGTTGAGCTAATGGTAGTCTCTCCCAGTGCTGCTTTTGCATCTTTGTATCCAAACAAGGATAAAAAGGCATCCATGAGAATTGACTTCCCTGCTCCACTTGGTCCTGTAAAAACAACCAAGCCTTTTTTGAATTCTAAGTCAACCTCTTTAAAGGACAAAAAATCTTTTAAATAAAATCTATCTATCATACTGTTAATTTCCCCATTGAAGTTTATCGTTTAAAACTTCAAAATAATTTCGTTCGCATCTGTGAATTAGTTTGGCTTTCTTTTGAGCAATAGCAATTTTTATGCTCTCTCCCGTATACATTTCAAAACTGTCTTGCCCATCTACAATAATCATAGCTCCTTTAGGATCCGTGATTTTAAATTCAATGATAAAGTTTGCAGGTAATACTAAAGGTCTTTGAGTTAAACTATGTGGCGCAATGGGAGTCACAATGAATGCATTGGTCAAAGGATAAACTAAAGGTCCCCCAACTGATAAATTATATGCAGTTGAACCCGTTGGTGTTGAGATAATAATACCATCTCCATGATAAGAGTTAAATAATTTTCCATCAATTTTGGCATCAACTTTTAACATACTGTTAACATTTTTTCTCGTAATCACAATATCGTTAAAAGCAACATAACTGTGTGATTTGGTTTCGGCTTTAATCATCATACGTTTATCAATACGATAATCATCATTTTTGAGTTTATCAATAAAAGTAGGTACTTCCTTAAGCATGATATCTGTTAAAAAACCTAAAGTTCCTAAGTGAATACCCAATACTGGTTTTTCATAGGCATATGCTCGTCTTGAAACTGAAATAAGTGTACCATCTCCTCCAACAGAGACTAAGAAGTCGCACTTAAGACAAACTTCTACAAAGGTCAAGCCTTTCATACCTATCATGGAAGCACTGTCATTTTCAAGCACAACTTCAATACCTTCACTTTCAAATAATTCTTTTATTTGTAAATAAGTATCTTTAATTTCAGGAGCATTTGGCTTTAAAATAACCCCTGCGATTTTGATTTGTTTCAGTTTTTCTGTATTTTGATTTAGTACCATATTTTATCTTTCGTGTAATGCACCTTGTTTGGTTTTAAGTATTGGTTTTAATACAAAGTCCAAAATTGTTTTTTTACCTGTAACTATATCAACACTTGCAACCATTCCAGGGATGATAGGAAGTTTCTTACCATCTTTTTCCAAATAGTTTTTGTCCGTTTTTATTACAATTTTATAGTAACTTTTTTGATCTTTACTTTTTTCATCTATTATACTATCAGCAGATATTTCAATAATCTGTCCTTCTAATCCACCATAAATTGAAAAATCATAAGCAGTTATTTTTACAATGGCTTTTAAACTTGGATTTATAAAGGCTATATCTTTGGGATCAATTTTTGCCTCAATAAGTAAAACATCACTGTCTGGAACTATTTCAATTAAATCCATTCCTGATTTAACAACTCCCCCAATGGTATTAATGTTAATTAATTTTATGATTCCATTCACAGGAGATTTCACCACTGTTTTATCTAATTTGTCACGCTCTGATACCAGTTTTGATTCAAGTTTTTTTATCAGTGCATTTATCTCTTGTAATTCAAGTATCGCCTCACTTTTGAAATTTTTCAACTTCTCTATGATTTTATTTTTAGCTTCTTTAATGGCTAAATTTGCTCGTGGAAGGGATAATTCAGTTGCTCGTATATCTCCATCAATAGTATTTAAATCTTTTTTGATATTGATTAACTCTATTTTAGACTTTGCTCCTGATTCAACCAGTTGTTCAACTGTCTTTAATTCTTCAAGTGTTAATTTCCGACTGCCTACTAATTGTTCTTTTTTACCCTTCATCTCAATGACTTCTTGTACTTTTTGAGCCAGCTGAGTTTCTAAGATATCCAAAGAACTTTTGAACTCTTCAATTCTGGATAAAAAGATAATCTCTTCATTTAAAATAAAATTTTGTGCATTTGTTTTTAATTTTTGACTAAACTTCAGTTGCGGGATTTTTCGTTTTGGATTGATTTTGTATTCTGCTTGTAGTCTGACTTTTTTAACCAAATTTGCCCAATATTCTTGGCGATTTTCTTCCAAAGAAGCTTGAAATCTGGTAGTATCAATTCGCATCAAGGCTTGATCTATTTTTACATGTGCACCCTCTTTAACCAAAATGTGGGATACAACTCCCCCATCAAGATTTTGAAGTGTTTGTATTTTTTCAGAGGGTATTACTTTTCCCTCACCACGAGCAAGCTCGTCAATTTCTGATAGAGAAGCCCATATAATTACACCTACAAAAAATGACACAATTAGTATAAACAGTGCGTCTACTTTTTTATTCACTCTAGCATTTGCTTGAGCGTGTAATGCGTGTACAAAATTTATATCTGATTTTGCCATTTTATGCCTTAGTGCCTGTGCTTTTTTTCTTGCCCGTTAACGCTTGAAGAACTTGTTCTTTTGGACCATCTGCTACTATCTTACCATCATCCATCACAATAAGTCTATCTACTAGTGAGAGTACAGAAGGTTTATGCGTAACCATAATAAGAGTTTTATCTTTAACAATATCTTTCATACGTCTTTTAAATAACTCCTCTGTCTGTCCATCCATAGAGTTAGTAGGTTCATCCAGTATCATGATATTTGGTGTTGTGAGTAATGCTCGTGCTAAAGTGATGGCTTGTCTCTCCCCACCACTTAAACCCTCACCTCTTTCACCTACGATTAAATCATATCCAGCTTCATGTCGGCCTAAAAAGTCATGAACACCTGCTACTTTTGAAGCTTTTAATATCTCCTCATCACTGGCGTATTGTTCCCCTATAGTAATATTATCTTTTACCGTACCCATAAACAAAAAAGGCTCTTGAGGAACACAACCTATTGCTCTTCTTAAATCAACAGGATCAATTTGTCTGATATCTGTTTTGTCAATAAGGATTGAACCTTTTGTTGGTACATACAAGTTCATCAACAGTTTCCATAAGGTGGATTTACCTGAACCTATTTTTCCAATAATTCCAACTTTCTCACCTTGTTTGATAGTAATATTGATATTTTTTAATACATCAAAATTTTGACCTTTGTAAGAGAACATTACGTCTTTAAAGACAATATCACCTTGTAAAGCAGGTCGACTTAAATAGTGTTGTGCGTCAGTTCTCTCAACAGGCATTTGCATAATTTCATCAATATTGTTTAAAGATAACATGGTTCTGTCAAATCGTATTATCATACCAACTATTTGTGCAACGGGAGCTACTACTCTACCATTTAACATCATGGCTGCAATAATAGCACCCATAGTCATAGTACCCTCACTTGCTAGGTAAACACCTGTAATTACAATAGCAATATTAGAGAACTGAGATAAAAATGCTGTAAAAAAAGTCACTATTTGAGACATAAAGTGTGCTTTTTTTCCAAAATATGAAGTTTGATTTATTGAGTTTTCCCAATGTGTTCTCATTCTGTTTTGAGCTCTAACACACTTGATAATCTCCAACCCTGCAACTGTTTCAGTAAGGGTTGTCTGTTTAATTTGATCCTCTTTAGCAGATTGCAGAACTATTTTTTTGATGGGTTCTTGCATGTACCAAGAAAATCCAAAAGCAATCAGTACAGTAAATATGGAGATATACCCTACTGGACCACCTATGAAAAATATAATTGCAATAAAGATAACAATAAAAGGTAAATCGACAATAGCTGAAACTGTTGCACTGGTAAAAAATTCTCGTACACTTTCAAAAGATTGTAATCTACTTACAAACTGTCCCGTGGACGCAGGTTTTTCATCAAGTCTGATATTTAGTAATTGATCAAATATCTTACTTGACATCACAATATCTGCACGTTTCCCTGCTACTTCAATAAAATGGGCACGCATGAGCTTTAAGATAAAGTCAAATACCATCACCACTAAAATACCAATAGCCAAAACCCACAAAGTCTCAAGGGCATTGTTTGGCAATACTCTATCATATACGTTCATAGTAAACATTGGAGTGGCGAGTATAAACATATTAATAATAAGTGCGGCAAACACAACTTTAGTATAAATATTTTTATTTCTCTGCATTGCTCCCCAAAACCAACGTTTTGGCTGCTCCACGGATACTTCTCTTTTTACTCTATTATCAAAGTTATAAGCAGGTTTAATAACCAACATATAACCATTGTACTCTAAGCTAAGTTTATCAATATCAACGAGCGTTTCTCCAGGATTAATATCAGGCATAACAACAGTAGCTTTATTTTTGTCATAATCTATATCTAAAATCAAACAAGAACGATTTGTTCCTAACATCAACACAGCAGGCATAGCTAAAGTTGATAAGTTTTTAATATCTCTTTTTACCGTTTTTGTTATAAGACCTATTCTTTTGGCCGATTGAGAAAACATTGAAGGGGACATCACATTATCATAAATTGCAAGTCCTGCTGTGAGTGATTCAGCTGAAGCTGGTCGTTCATGGTACTTAGATAATACCAACAAACACTCCAACAAAGTATCAACACTTCTGGTATCAGACATGTTTTCTAATTCTTCATACACCATTTCATCACTTGAATTTGCAGTTTCTGCTTGTGTACTCACAGTTCATCCTCAATATTTTTATTATACTTTATATAAAGTTTTTGGTGGGTATTTAACTTATTTACAAAGGGCTTATTTTTTTTGATTTTTTTATCCATGTATTCGATTGCCACTTTTGCTTCCTTTGAAGAGTTAAAGATACCATAAATTACCCTAACACTGTTTTTATATTTATAACTTAATGTATTTTCTACTATTTGATGTCTATTTGAAAAAGCATTGGAAACTTCAAAATTTTCCAGAGTTGCCAAAGTAATTGTATATTTTGAAGAATTCTTTGTTAAAAACTCATCTTTCATTGCCTTGTTTTTAGAGAAAATCGTTTGAGTTTCTTCAGGTAAACTAACGTTGAGTATTTTTACTTCATTAACTTCTTCTGTAACTCTTCGTTTCTCTTCTGGAATTTCTTGTTTCTCTATTTGAGTTGATTCTTTTTCTTTTAAAATATTTTTGTCAGAAGTATTATACTTTTTATATAACTCTTGATAACTTTTTATTTTTCTGACATAAGGATGGGTTGTTAATACAAAAGGATGTAAGATTGCTTTAGCCTCATTTGCTTCTTCAAAAGAATCATAAACACCATGTATTAATTTTATTTTATCCTCAAAAGCAAATGTTAAAGAATGATTTCCAAGAGCATATCTGTTTGCATATTTTTTGGCTCTTATTGTATCTTTAAAATTCAAGACCATAATTGTATATTTTGAGGACTCTTTAACATCAAACTCAAGGGCAAGCTCATTATCCATGTCATTATTTTGGATGATACTTAAACTTGAAGGTTTACTCTCTTCATTAACATCATTACTGACTTGAGTTAATACACTCTGACTCACTGACATGGTTTTTTCACTGCTTTTATCAACTATTGGTTTATCATCCATAGTTTCAATCGTTGCAAGAGCTTCAACAGTTTTTTCTATAACTACAGGTATTTCTTTTATCTCTTGCTCTGTTAATGCAGTTTCACCTAATTCTTCGCTACTTGCTTCAGCAAATTTAGTATTCACTTCCTCTTTCCTATTTGCGATAGGGTTTAGCTCTTCAACTTCATTTTCTTGTATACTTAAACTGTCTGAACTGTCAATACTCTCATTATTTTGTTCATTTTCTTCTTTTAGTAAAACATCTTCATTCTCAAGTATACTGTCTTCGTCCAGCTGATTATTTACATCTAACTCTTCACTTATGTCAGTTTCAGTTAAAGAGTTTTCAAGTATTACAGCTGTTCCTAAAATTTCTTTTTCAGACACAGGTTCAGAATTTTTTGTTTTTATCTCAAGTGATGTTTCTTCTTCACTGTTTGTTTGCTCTAGAGTTTTTTCTTCTGCAACATCTACTGAAACTTCATCAACTTCAGGAGCTTCTGTTTCAACACCCATGTTTATTTCAACTTCGGTACCTGTTTCATCTTTTATGTCAGATTCAACATCAGCGTCATTGTTTATCTCTTCATTGCTGATATCTTCATTGTTGATGATTACTTGTACACTCTCTTCTACAACAGCAGGTATTTCTGTTTGAATTTCCAGCTCTTCAATTTTTTCATCTTCTATTCTTTCAAGACCATATAACTTTTGTAAATCTAAAGCATTTTGAATAATAGCATTGATATTTTCAAGGCTGTTGATTTTCTCTAGGTCTGCTTTGGCATCAACTT